>JAESFG010000125.1_pt1 | contig 254330 bp, 234 predicted proteins | sample 9269371 | NCBI WGS metagenome assembly JAESFG01 (sample SAMN14506227, study PRJNA617093) | algae metagenome | isolation source: Aetokthonos hydrillicola CCALA 1050 (B3-Florida) and co-occurring... | place: USA: South Carolina | collected 2013-01-01
GAGCGGATGTCGCACAAAGTGGCGGTGATGCGCGGTGGCCGCATCGTCGAAGCCGGCACGCGACGCGCGATCTTCGAAACCCCGCGGGACGACTATACCAGGGCCCTGATGGCCGCCGTCCCGATCCCGGATCCCACCGTCTATCGTCGAAAATTGAGGACGCCATGATCGGTCGGCGGGGATGAGCCGGCTGAACGCATCCCACGCACCCGGCGACAACCCTGACGACCCGTCCAAATCGTCCGCGTCGCGGAAACCTCGCGCGTCGAAGGGCGCGTGTCGTGATCGAAGGATGCAGCACGTTTCCAGGGAACCAATTCCGGTCCCGCGCGTTGGATGGGGCTGATCGCAGGCGTTAGGGGGAAATCGTGGCGAGCTTCCGTGTTTCCGGTTCCATCGTGTTCGAGCTTCCGATCCGTTTTCACCTCGCCGCGGGCTTGCCGGCTCGGGCTCCCCTCAGGAGGTGACCGGGATGAACCTCTGGACGGACCACGCCGCCTTCCGGCCTTTGCCTTCTCATCGCGCGTTCGACGCAGCCGTCGTCATCACGATCGGCAGTGAATGCCTCTTCATCGACACCGTCGAAACGGCGCGTCGATGCTTGACGGAGCGCTTCCCCGACGCTGACGGACCGTCGTATCGCCGAGCGCTGACTGCCTGCCAAGCGTGCCTTCTTTCAGGAGCGAGCAGCGCCACAGCGCAGATTGCATTCGTCGTCGCGGCGATGGAGGCGGGCTTTCCCTTCGAGGTGATAGAAGCCGCCGACGAGGCGCTCGAACGCCGAACCGAGATCGAAGCAGAAGCGGCATTGCGCTCGATCCTGTCAGATGTCGCCCCTGGTGCATGATGCGGGATCCGGTCGAGCAGCCACCATCGACGCGGACCGCCGGCGAGCGGGAAGAGGCGGCTCGCGATCCGAGACTCGCGCTCGCCCTCAGGGCTGCCAATATCGGCATCTGGGATTGGAACCTCGCGAGCAATCTGTTCGACTATTCCGACCGGGCAAGAGCCATCTACGGTTTTCCGCCGACGGGACCGATCACCATTGAAATGGTCCGCGACGTCACCCATCCGGACGATCTTCCCTACACATCTGCCCAGGCCAGGCGCGCGATGGACGCCGGCTTGCGGGAGGATCTGCCCTACGAATACCGGATCCTCCGCGCCGACACCGGCGAAGTCAGATGGGTGCGGGCGGAGGGCCACGCCGTCTTCGAGGAGGCCGGAAAAGATATCCGGCCGGTCCGCTATATCGGTTGCGTCCAGGACATTACCGACAGCAAACGCGCCGCCGCCGCACTGGAGGAAAGCGAGCGCCGCCAGAGGCTCGCACTCGAAGCGGCCGGCATGGCGGTCTGGGAATTCGATGTCCGCTCCGGCACCATGTCGAACTCACCTGACCTGAAGCGGCTCTTCGGCTTCGATCCGGCATCGGAGGTTTCGGTCGAGGCATTCCGGGACTGCTACCTTCCGGGAGAACGGGAACGCACGCAGAAAGTCGCCCTCAAGGCTTACGCCGAGGGAGACCCCCATTTCGAAGTGGAATTCCGCATCCGGCGGAAAGACGGCCAGGAACGGTGGTTGCTGCTGCGGGCCGAAATCCTGGTATCCGTCGACGGCCAGCCCGAGCGTCTGGTCGGTGTGCTCATGGATATCGACGAGCGCAAGCGCAATGCCGAGCGTCAGGTCGTCCTGATGCGGGAACTCAACCATAGGGTCAAGAACTCGCTGAGCGTCGTCCAGTCGATAGCGGGGCAGACGTTCAGGCGCGGCGATATCGTCGGCGACAACCTCGAAGCGTTCAGGAAGCGACTTCGGGCGCTGGCCGACGCCAACGACATCCTGGTAGAGAGCGAATGGTCCTCCTTCGATCTCGATACGCTGATCGGCAAGGTGACCTCGCCCTACCGCAACGAAGATTCTGATCCCTTCCGGATCACCGGGTCGCATATCAGGATTCCGCCCCGCCTGAACGTTCCGCTGGCGCTGGCACTCAACGAACTGGCGACCAACGCGGCGAAATATGGCGCACTCGCGAACCGAGATGGGAAGGTCGCAATCCACTGCGATCAGAATGACGCGACCGCATTCATCGAATGGACCGAGTATGGCAGCGCTCACATGCCGGTCGAAGCGCCCCGACACGGCTTCGGGCTGAAGCTGCTGACCAAAGTCCTGGCACCCGAATTCGAGAGCATCAGCTACGAACTGCGCCTGGAAGGGGCGTACTGTCTGATCGCCATCCGCAGATAGGTCCGGCCATCCGCCGCGCCGATTTCAGGCTTTGTCACCAGCGGCAACCCTCAGATTGAAGCTTCAGTTCCATTGCAGGGTGCTCGGGCCGGCGCTTGTTCAAAGGTGCGCCGATGCCCGCGTCGAGCGGGCACCGGGTCGGCATATCAGGGTGGAAGGATCAGAATTCTTGCCACTCCTGCTCCGAAACTGCGGCAGCGCTCGATCCGAACGCCCTGGCGAGCTGGCCAGTCATGGCGCGGGCGGGCGAGGCAACCCGAATGGTCTGTGATGCCGCTGAGACCGGCCGAGGGGCCGAGGTACGGGTCGCGCCGCCAATGCCCAGTTTGAACTGGCCGACGAGGCTCCTGAGCCGGGCGGCCTCCGACGCGAGGGTCGCGCTCGCCGCGGTGCTCTCCTCGACCATGGCGGCATTCTGCTGGGTGACCTGGTCCATCTGGTTGACGGCCGTGTTCACTTCGGAGAGACCGACGGACTGCTCGCGCGCGGATGTGGCGATCGCTTCCATATGGTCGTTGATCGCTAGGATGTACCCTTCGATCGCCTTCAGCGCCGTGCCGGTCTCGCTCACGAGCTTGACGCCGCTCTCGACCTCGGTCGTAGAGTTCTGAATCAGGCCTTTGATTTCCTTGGCGGCCTGGGCGGACCGCTGGGCGAGTTCGCGAACCTCCTGGGCGACGACAGCGAAGCCCTTGCCGGCCTCGCCGGCGCGCGCCGCCTCGACGCCAGCATTCAGCGCCAGCAGGTTGGTCTGGAAGGCGATCTCGTCGATCACGGAGATGATATTGGCGATCTGGTCCGAAGACTGCTCGATCCGCTGCATGGCATGGACGGCATTGGCCACCACGGCAGCCGACGCCGTCGCGCTGGACCGAGCCTCCTTCGCCACGCTACGGGCCTCCTCGGCGCGCTTCGAAGAACTCGTCACGTTGGCGGTAATCTGGTCGAGCGCCGCTGCGGTCTCCTCCAGTGACGAGGCCTGCTGTTCGGTGCGCTTTGACAGGTCCTCCGCGCTCTGGCTGATCTCGCGGGTTCCGCCGTCAATCTGCGACGTCGACTGGGCAACCGATGAAAGCGTATCCGACAACTGGCGGATCGCGGCATTGAAATCGGCCCGAAGTCCCTCGAAATCCGGAGCGAATGGCTGGTCGAGGCGATAGGCGAGATCACCGTCGGAAAGATGCTTGAGCCCGTCTGCAAGGCCCATTGTGGCCTCAGCCATCTCGGCGGCCCGGGCGCGATCGGCCTCGGCCGTGCGGCGACGCTCTGCTTCGGACGTGTTGCGCTGTGCCTCCGCCTCGCTTTCCAGCGCCTTTGCCCGAAGGCCGTTGTCCTTGAACACCTGGACGGCCCGCGCCATGACGCCGATCTCGTCCTTTCTGTCGGTCCCGGCGACATCCGTCGACAAAGCACCGTCGGCGAGACGCCCCATGGCCGCTGCAAGGACTCCGATCGGCCTCACGAGCCAGGAGCGGATGGCGAAGAAGCCGCCAGAAGCCACGATGACGAGACCGCCGATGACCAGCGCGACAGTTGTCAGGGCCGTCGCGTTCGAGATCTCGGTCAAGGCGTCGCTGCGGAGGTCTGCCGATTCCGTAAGGCCCTTCGATTTGGACGAGAACTGCTCGCTCAGGCTCTTGAAAGCCGGCTGGCAGTGGGTCAGGAATTCCTGCTGCGCGCTGGCGACGGTGGCGTCGGCCTTCGCCTCGAGCCCCATCGCGATCGCCGGCTTGCAGGTGACGTCGAGGAGTTTCTCGCCGTCCGCCTTCATCCGGGCGATGTCGGCGTCGCCGGGCGCTGCCTGGACCGCCTGGTTGGAGGCGGTGTCGAAGCTCTGGCGCGCCTGCGCGAAGTCGGTCGAGGCAGCCTGTGTCAAGGCGTCGGTGCGCGACATGATGATCTCGCTGATCGCCGCGCGGGCGCTTTGGAGTGAGCGGTTCGTCCGCACGATGTTAAGTGCCGCCGAGCTTTCCTGCTCGAGAAGGCGCGAGTAGCTGGTGTCGATCGTCGAAATCTGAAATCCGGCAAAGAGCGCGACAGCGATTGAAAAGACGCCGAACGCGGCCATGATCGCGAGAAATTTGCCGACAATAGGGATGTGTCTCATGATGAGTCCTGATGAGGATTTTGCAGGGGCCCGGGAGCAGTGACATCCTGCCTGTGGCATGTGGGGAGCGACCATCCGCCTCGAATTACAAACCGCCGCGGCAGCGCCGCTCGGCTTGCGAAACTTTCAGATCGGATGGCTTACGAGACGTTAACGACCACCCCCAAATCTGAGCCGCGAACAGTCAGGGTAAGCGGCCGCAGGCACAGCGAGAGCTACTAGAAAAATCAGCTTTATTGTTAAAAAACAATACTTTATGCGATCAAGGCCGCAAAGCAACTTGCAACCGTACGGTATCGTACTAAGTCCATGAACACGCCTGCCGTGCCGTCCGTCCCGACTTCGCAACTCAAGCCGGCTGTTCGCAAAGAGGTGCCTCTTGTCGAGGGCAGTCCCCTTCGTCCGTCGGATCGGCGGCGCCAAATCTGCCCCCGATTGCCGCCCCGGCGCAGAACAGTTCCGCCGTCCAAGGCCCTATGCGGTCAGGGCGGAGAGATGTTCGTGGAAGGCCAGCCATGCGCCGTCGATGAAGCGGAAGACGATGGTCTCACGCTCGCGGTTGGTCACGGCGGCCCCCGCAACGGAGAGATCGGTCTCGACGCCGTGCGTGAAGACGGCGACATCACCCGCGAGCTGGACGTGGGGGTCCGACGAGCGGCAGGCGAGCACACGAAAACCGTCGCGGTCCTCCCACAGCCGCCATTCGGCACGATAGGCGTCGCGCCCCATCAGAACCCGGTCGAGATTGTGGAAGATGAAGGTTGCATCCTCGGTGAAGGCGGCGAAATAGGCCTCGGCATCGTGGCGGCCGAAGGCATCCACCAGGCGCATGGCGGCGGCGAGCACCCCCGCTTCGGTCTTGGTCATGTCTCCTCCTGACGGCTAGTGTGGCTTGCGGCTGGAAATCAGGGAGGCGAGCGGCCGGTTCTGCCGCGCGACCTCGTCCTTCAGGCGTTCGAGCGGCATGGTCTCGTCGCGCACGAATTCCGTGAACATCATGTTGAGATTGTTGAAGACCATGGCGCCGACGGCCGCCGTGTCGATCCCGGCGATCACCTCGCCGCGCAGCTGCAGGCGCTGGATCAGTGTCGAAACCTGGGCGCAGAGCCGGGCGTCGAGCCCGGTATAGCGCTTGGAGAACGGCGTTTCCGGCTGCTGGATGGAAATGGCCATCGCGGTCCGCCACATCTCCTTGGACAGATAGACAAGCGAATGGTCGTAGTACTGGTCGATGAGCCGCCTGAGCGCCTCGGCCACGTCGGCCGGCGGATCCGCAACGATGGCGTCACCGGCCGCGAGAACTTCCTCGACTTCCATGCCGACGATGGCCAGCAGCATGTCGCCCTTGTTCTCATAGTAATTGTAGAAGGTGCCGACCGAGACCTCGGCGCGCTCGACGATGTTTTCGATGCGCGCGGCGTCGTAGCCCACTTCCCGGAAGAGCGCGGTGGCCGCCTCCAGGATCCGCCGTTCCCGGTCCGCCTTCTGCCTCTCCCGCAACCCCGCCATCACGGCCCGCCCTTTTTGAACTCGTTTATTTTTGACATTGACTTAAAAAATGAACTCATTCAATATTTTTCTGAAGATGCCGGAACGAGCGTCAAACACAGAGGGTGAACGTCATGACCATTCCCGCCAAGGGCGCTTTTGCACGCCATTGTCTCTCGTCTGCCGCAGCGCTTGCCGTGGCGACCCTTGCTGTCTCTCCGGCCATTGCCGCTGACGAGCTCAACGCACTCGTCTGGTGCGACCATACCGACCCGGCGCTGATCGAACCCTTCGAAAAGGCCAACAACGTCAAGGTCAATCTGAAGGAATATGAAGGCACCGGCGCCGGCATCTCGATCCTCGAACAGTCCCAGCCCGGCGACTGGGACGTGATGGTGATCGACGCCGTCGACGTGCACCGCATCGTCGACATGGGCATGCTGGGCGAAATGCCGGCCGACGCCCTGCCGAAGGCCGACATGTTCCCCGAACTTGTCATGGACGCCAACAACACCAAGGACGGCAAGGTCTATGCCGTGACCGAGAAGTTCGGCTACAACACCATCTCCTTCGACAAGACCAAGGTGGACCCGAAGGACATGGAAGACCTCTCTGTCATCTGGTCCGACAAGTACAAGGGCCGGATCGCCCTCTATGATTATTACCTGCCGATGATCGGCCTGGTGCAGCTCGGGCTCGGCAAGAAGACGGCCGATCTCTCCGACGCCGATATGCCCGCGATCGAGGAAAAACTGAAGGCGATGAAAGCCGCCTCCAAGCAGGTCAGCGACGTCGTGTCGTCCCAGACCGCGCTCGCCACCGGCGAGGTCGACATCCTGGTCGGCGGCGGCGAGTGGATCACCGCCTCGCTCGCCAAAGACAAGCCGAACCTCGATTGGATCGTTCCCAAACAGGGCGCGGTGCGCTGGGCCCAGTCGATCGGCGTGATGAAGGATTCGAAGGATCCGGCGCTGGCCCTGAAATTCGTCCAGTACATCATGAGCCCGGAGGGCCAGGCCCGTCTCGCTACATCGTCCTGCTATTGGGGCATGCCGACCAACCAGAAGGCTGGCGAGCATCTCGACGGCCAGCAGAAGGCGGCGCTCCGCTGGAACGACCAGGCCGGCTATCTCCAGAACACCCAGCTCTATCCGGTCCCGAGCGCTGAGCTCGACCAGAAGATGCAGGACGCCTGGACGAATATGATGCAGCAGTGAAGGGATACCCCTCACGGATTTGCAGACTCGTCTTCGCCCTTCATACCCCGGAAGAGGGAATTAGGATCGGTCCGCGAAGCGGAGCAATCGATCCAGTGGATTGGTTGAAGATCCGAACCAGGCCCCGTTGAGCCTAAAGCGAAGACCTGGGCGCGCTCGGTGCGGGCAGAGTCGCATCTCGGAAGGACCGCATGACTCTCGCTCTCGAACAGTCGGAACGGCGAAAGGCCTGGGGCTTCGTGGCCCCTGCCCTTGTCTGGACCGTCGCCTTCTTCGTAGTGCCGTTCGCATTCATGGCCGCGATGAGCCTCTGGTCACGCCAGGGCCGCGAGATCGTTCGTGTCTGGAACTTCGACAATTATCTGCGCTTCTTGCATGAAGACGCGCTCTTCAAGGGCCTTACCAATTCGCTCGAGATCACGCTGACGGTGACCGTTATCTCGGTTCTGCTCGCCTATCCGCTCGCCTGGATCATCGCCGAGCGGGTGCCGAAGAAATGGCAGCGGATGGCCCTGATCCTGGCGATCCTTCCCTTCTGGACGTCCTATGTCGTGCGGTCCTATTCCTGGCTGCTCGTCCTGTCGAAGGGCGGCGTGATCAATCAGGCGCTGCTGGGCATCGGCCTCATCTCGGAACCCCTGGAGATCGCCTCGAACCGCACGGCGACCGTCATCGGCTTCGTCCATTTCTTCGTCATGCTTCTGACGCTGACGATCTATTCCAACCTCATCCAGCTGTCGCCCAATTACCGGCGAGCGGCGGCCGACCTCGGTGCCAATGCCCTCCAGACCTTCTGGCACGTGATCCTGCCCCTGACCCTGCCCGGCATCATGACCGGTGCCTTCCTCACCTTCGTGCTCTGCATCGGCGATTACATCACGCCGCAAATTCTGGGCGGCAACAACGAGCTGGTGCTACCGCAGATCATCATGCTGCAGATCGGACGGCGGGCGGACTTCCCGATGGCCGCGGCACTCTCCATCGTGCTGATGCTGGCCGTTACCCTCGCCTATGCCGCCTGTGCCCGCTGGCTCAGGATCGAGAGGGCGTGACATGAACCGCGTGCTCTCGTCCTCATTCTCCTGGCTCTATATCCTGGTCCTCTACGGCTTCATCTTCCTTCCGGTGGCTGTGCTCGTTCTCTTCTCGTTCCAGGACGGGCGGCTGCCGGTGCCGCCCTTCAACGGCTTCTCGACGCAATGGTATGCCGCCGTCTTCGCCGACCGCAAGCTCATGGCGGCCCTCACCCATTCGCTGCTCGTGGCACTCGTCTCCTCCGCCGTCGCCTGCCTCCTGGGCTTTCTCGCCGCCTATGCGCTGGCGCGCTATCGGCTGCCGGGTTCGGTCTTGCAGCGTGGTCTGCTGATCGCACCGATGACGGTGAGCTACCTGATCATCGCGCTCGGCCTGCTCACCCTTCTCAACACGCTCCGAATCCCGCTGTCGCTGATGACCGTCGGCATCGGCCACGTCGTGATCAACCTGCCGCTCTGCTTCGCCATCATCTATGCCTCCATGGGCGACCATCACGTCAATATCGAGCGGGCGGCGCGCGATCTCGGCGCCAGCGATATCAAGGTGATGGCGCTGGTGACGGCGCCGATGCTGATGCCTTCGATCCTGGCCGCCTTCTTCCTGTCGGTGACCTTCAGCTGGGACGAGTTCATCATAGCGTTCCTGCTGTCGCGCTTCGACGTGACGCTGCCCGTCGAGATCTGGAGCATGCTGCGCTCCGGCCTCAATCCCAAGACCAATGCCATCGGGTCCCTCGTCTTCCTCGCCTCCGTCGCGCTGCTTCTGGTGCTGGAAATCGGCCTCTTCGGAAGGAGCCGCAAATCATGACCGCCCCTGTATCGATCCGGAACGCCTGCAAACGCTTCGGCGACTTCGTCGCGCTCGACGCCGTGTCGCTCGACATCGCAGCCGGCGAATTCATCGTGCTTCTCGGGCCCTCGGGCTGCGGCAAGACCACGCTTCTCTCGATCCTCGGCGGCTTTCTCGAACCGACCTCGGGCACGATCGCCATCGGCGGCCGGGATATGGCGGGCGTCTCGCCGGCACGACGTCCCACCACCACGATGTTCCAGGACTATGCGCTCTTCCCGCATATGCGGCTGATCGACAATGTCGGGTTCGGCCTGAGGATGCGGGGGATCGCCAAGCCGGAGCGTGACGACAAGGCCCTGTCGTTCCTTGATCTCGTCGGTCTGAAAGCATCGGCCGGCAAGAAGCCGCACGAACTCTCCGGCGGACAGCGGCAGCGCGTCGCGCTGGCCCGCGCGCTCGCGGTCGACCCGGACGTCCTGTTGCTCGACGAGCCGCTCGGCGCGCTCGACCTCAAGCTACGACGGCAGATGCAGGACGAATTGAAAGCCATCCAGAAGCGGGTCGGCACCACCTTCATCCACGTCACCCACGACCAGGAGGAAGCGATGGCCATTGCCGACCGGATCGTTGTGATGAACAGCGGCCGCGTCGAGGATTTCGGCATTCCCTCCGACATCTACATGCGGCCGAAGTCGCTGTTCTCCGCCGGCTTCATGGGCGAGGTGAACCTGATCGACGGTCGTGTGCGCACGGCCGGGGACGACACGGTGGACGTGGAAACGGCTATCGGCGAGGTGACGCTGCCCGCCGGGAACTTCACGGCAAGCCGCCCGAAAGCCGGCGACCAGGTCAAGCTCTGCATTCGGCCCGAGCATTTCCGCACTGGCGCCGAAGTCGGAGCGGCAACGCTGGGCGAGGCCGCGATAACAGGCAGCGCCTTCTTCGGGACGCATTATCGCTGCCATATCACGCCGCTCGCCGCGCACGACCTGTCGCTGATCGCCCATAGGTCCCCAGGCACCGATGGTCAGGTGGGACAACGCATCCCGCTTGCGCTGGACCCTGCGGGTATTACGGTCCTGCCGGCAGCCTAGGATTTGGTGTCAGAAAGAGTACCGCTTGCCGCCGCGGTGGCTTGCGAAGGCGGGTTCCGCAGGCCGGCCCCTCCGCTCATGTGAAGGAGTTCTGGAGGTCATTCTAAGCGCAGGAGACGACATGCAACGCATCGCCCCGGAAAACTGGTACGCAACGAAGCGTCTCGACGACGACGTCACCTTCATCTCCGAGCCCTATATCCAGGAATTCTACCGCTGCAACATCTGGCATATTCGCGGCCGCGATCGCGACATGCTCGTCGATAGCGGGATGGGCGTCGTCTCGCTCAGGCAATGGGTGCCGATCGTCACGGAGCGCAACCTGATCGCTGTCGCCAGCCACACCCATTTCGACCATATCGGCTGCCATCACGAATTCGAATGCCGGGCCGTACACGCGGCGGAAGCCGACCTTCTGGCAAGGCCGACGCGGGCCAACACGCTTGCCGACCCTTACGTGACCGACGAGATCTTCGACGCGCTTCCGCCCGAGCCCTATTGTTCGGCCTGCTATGGCGTCAAATCCGCGCCTGCCACGCGGCTGCTGGAGGACGGCGATGTCGTCGATCTCGGCGACCGCGTGTTCGAGGTCGTGCACACGCCCGGCCATTCGCCGGGCGGGATCGCGCTTTGGGAGGCGCGAACCGGCATACTGTTCTCCGGCGACATTCTTTATGACGGCCCACTCATCGAAGACACCTATCACGCCAATGCCAACGACTATCTCGCCTCGATGAAGCGGCTGCTCGACTTTCCCGTACGCGTCGTTCATGGCGGCCACTTCCCGAGCTTCTCGGGGGAGCGCTATCGCCAGTTGATCCAAGACTGGCTGGCGGCGAAGGGCGCCTGATCGGGCAGAGGCCGGCACCTTGGCAGGAGGCTGACCATTGATTTCCCGCCAATTCAGGCCTTAGGTGAGAAGCCTGTTCGTTGCGGCGGAGGCTGCATTGCGACGAACTGATATCGTCTGCTTTCCGGGATGACGGAGCCATGCTCGCCTTTTCCACTGAGAGCCTTCCGCCGCAGGATCGTTTCGATCACTGGTGCGAAGTGCGAGGCAAGAACCTCTTCGGCGTCACGATCGAACTGCCGAGGGAGCGGCGCAGCGAATTTTTCGGGCGGTTCAGCGCCGCGCAGTTCGGAGGCGCGGTCGTTTCGGAAATGCAGGCCTCATCCTACAGGCTGAGCCGAACCGACAGGGATATCAGTCGGGTGGCCGGCAACAGCCTGTGCATCGCGCGCCAGGTACGTGGACCGGGCTGGGTCGACGCCGGCCGCGGCCGCATGTCCCTGGTGCGGGAAGGCGATCTCGCGATCAATCATTCCGATCTGCCCTATACCGGCATTCCACAGCGTTCCGACGGATTTCACTTTCGAATGATCAAGATTCCCGTCGCAGTCGATACGTTGCTCGGGGCACCGTCACACGATCTTTTCGCTGCGCCCTCGACGTCGCGGAGCGCCTTTGTCCGGCCGCTTTCAGCGCTGTTCAACGCCATCGTCGGTGGAGGACGCGGTCTCGCCGATCCTGCCACCGCGATCACGCATATGGCAAGGCTCGCGATGCTGGAACGCGGCCGTCTTCCGGCGGGCATGCCGGAATGCCGCGCAGCGCTTCGTGCCGGCTTCTTCCAGGCGGTCTGCGAGATCCTGGTTCGCGATCATCACCTGCCGACCCTTTCGCCCGCATCCGTCGCACGGGAACTCGGGATTTCGCTCAGGCAGGTCCACGTGCTTTTCGAGCCGACAGGTCTGTCATTCTCGAGGACCTTGACGGACATCCGGATCCGGACCGCGCGCCTGTTACTGGAGAAGATGCCCGCGCGGTCTATCGCCGATATCGCCTTCGCCTCAGGCTTCGACAGTCTTGCGACGTTCTACCGCGCGTTCCGGGCGTCTTCCGGCATGACGCCTACGGACATGCGTTTTCTTTCCAGACATTGATCGACCGCCGGCCTTCGCCTTCGGGCCGCCCGATCTGCGGCCGGGTCGGGATCGAGGCGCGTGCGCGCATTGAGACGACGCCACCCAGATCCCGTGTTACGCGTCCTCTCTCTTTACGAATGCGGAAGACGGAGGAATGCATGGACTGGGCCGAGCGTGTCGACCATTTGCTTGCCAAGCCGGACAGCCTCCGCGTCATGTGCGGGATTGCCAAAGGCTTCATGACGATCCACGACGATCTTCCCCGGGCCTCTTCGCTCTTTGCGAGCCAGCAGCGTTGGCTGATGTCGCATGTCGCCATCTCGCTCCACTTCCGACGCTCCGCGTCTCCGGAAAGCGGCCTGACGCTCCACAATTTCGTACGGGAAGTCGTCGGCTACGATCTCGCAAGCCGCAACACGGCCCGGGCCTTTCTGGCCGAGGCGATGCAATACGGGTTCGCCCGGCCGATGCCGCACGAAGCCGGGCAGGACGTGCCGAAAGGCATGGCACCCGTCGAGGCGACCGAGATGACGATGGGACTTCTCGCGGCATGGTTTTCGGCGCATCTGCACGCCCTTGACGAGCTCGATGGCGTGCCCCGCCTCCCCCGGTTCCTGGCGAACCAGGCGCATGCCCTCGCGATCATGGAACCGGTTGTCTGCAGCGAACTGGCGACCTGCACGGATGTCCGCAATCCCGGGCCGGTCTATTCGCTGTTCACCTGGATGGACCAGGGCGGGCTGCTGATGGACCGCCTGATGGCCGGGCTCGATCCCGCCGCCGTCACGGACGGCGAGCGGTCGGTAACCGACATCACCTCGATTTCCGAAATCGCCCGGGCCTACGGGCTCTCCCGGTCGCATGCCGCGCGCAAACTCGTGGATGGCGAACGAACCGGCCATATCGGCTGGACCGGCCGACGCGGCCATTCCGCCATGTGGGTCTCCAGCGATTTCCGGAACGACTATGCCCGCGCCCAGGCGTTCAAACTCGTCATCATCGATGCGGCTTTCCGAGCGGCCTTCGACACGGAGGAGCCACGCTCGCAGCCGCAACCAAACCGTCCCGCCCAAACGACGTGTCAAAAATGGGCGGAGACAGGTCCCGGTACGCTCGACTAGGTTTCGCGCAAACACAGCAGTGAAGCGAACCTTCCGCCTCCGGAGCGATCCGGGGGACGGGATCGAACGCCCTTCAGACAGGATTGCGCCATGTCCCATACCCCGGCCCCCGAGACCCAGGTCAACACCCATACGACCGGCGAGCAATCCACCCAGCAGATCACCGCACTTGCCGACGGCGGCTGGGTGGTGACATGGACGTCCAACGGCCAGGATGCCGATGCCGGGGGCGTCTTCCAGCAGGTTTACAATGCCGACGGCACGGTCCGCGGCGGCGAGAGCCAGGTCAATTTCCATACGGCCAGCGATCAATCGTCCCCCAGAATCACCGCGCTTTACGGCGGCGGCTGGGTGGTGACCTGGCAGTCCTACCTGCAGGATGGCGACAGCTGGGGCATCTACCAGCACGCCTACAATGCCGACGGTTCGACCTTGAGTGCCGAGACCCAAGTCAACACCTATACGGCCGGCGAGCAGTCCATCCAGCAGATCACTGCGCTTGCGGATGGCGGCTGGGTCGTGACCTGGCAGTCCTACGGGCAGGATGGCGACGCCTGGGGCATCTACCAACAGGCCTACGATGCCGATGGCGACGCGAGGGGTGGCGAGACCCCTGTCAATACCTACACCGCCGCGTATCAGATGTCCCCCGCGATCACGGCGCTCGCCGACGGCGGTTGGGTGGTGACCTGGCAGTCCGACGAGCAGGACGGGAGCGAAGCCGGCATCTACCAGCAGCCCTACGATGCCGACGGCACCGCGCGGGGTGGCGAGACCCGGGTCAACACCGAGACCGACGGCGATCAGACGTCTCCCCGGATCACCGCGCTTGCCGATGGCGGCTGGGTGGTGACATGGCAGTCAGACGGGCAGGATGGTTGGGGGGACATCCACCAGCAGGCTTTCGATGCCGACGGCAACCGCCTGGGCGGCGAGGCCCAGGTCAACGCCTACACCATCGGCGATCAAGGTTCCTTCCAGATCACGGCGCTCGCCGATGGCGGCTGGGTGGTGAGCTGGCAGTCCATGGGCCAGGACGGCAGCGGCTACGGCGTCTACCAGCAAGCATACGATGCCGACGGTATCGCACTCGGCGACGAGACCCAGGTGAATACCTACACGACCGACGATCAGAAGAGCCCGCAGACGACGGCGCTTGCCGATGGCGGCTGGGTGGTGACATGGGAGTCCTACGGTCAGGACGGCAGCAGCTACGGGGTCTATCAGCAAGCCTATAATGCCGACGGCTCCGCACGGGGCGGCGAGACGCAAGTCAACACCTACACGTCGGACTGGCAGAGGAGCCCTGTTATCAGCGCCCTTGCCGATGGCGGCTGGGTTGTAACTTGGACGTCTTCCGGCCAGGACGGCGATGCGACAGGCATCCACCAGCAGCGCTACGATGCCTTGGGCCAGATCTACGGCACCAACCACGCCCCGACCGCGTCCGATGCAACGCTCGCGGCCCGCGAGGACACCGCCTATACCCTGTCGGTCTCTGACTTCGGCTTCTCGGACGGCAGCGACGGCGACAGCCTGTCGGCGGTGATCATCGCGACAGTGCCGCTCTTGGGCACGCTGACGCTCGATGGTGTCGCTGTCCACGCGGGCGACTCGATCGACGCTGTCGACATTGCCGCCGGCAAACTGGTCTATACGCCGTCTATCGATGCCACCGGCGACGACTTCTCCAGCCTCACCTTCAGGGTCGTCGACGACGGCGGCACCGCAAGCGGCGGTTTCGATACGTCCAGCACCCATGCTCTCGCCTTCGACGTCGCCTCGGTCAACGACGCGCCGACGGCGGCAGACAACAGCCTGTCGCTCTACGAGGACGTCGCCTATACATTCGCGCCATCCACGTTCGGTTTCTCCGACAACGAAGCCGAAGACGGCAGCCTGTCCGCGGTGATCATCACCACGCTGCCGAGTGCGGGGACACTGACGCTGGACGGCGTGGCCGTCCAGGCGGGGGATGCAATTGATGCCAGCGACATCGCCGCCGGCAAGCTGGTCTATGTGCCGCCCGCCGACGCCTATGGCGACGACCTTGCAAGCCTCATCTTCCAAGTCGTCGACGACGGCGGCACCGACAACGGCGGCGTCGATACGTCCGGGACCTACACGATCACCTTCGACGTCGTCCCGGTCCCCGCGGTCGAAACGCAGGTCAACACCTATACGAGCGGCGACCAGTTCGATCCGCACATCACTGCGCTGACCGGTGGCGGCTGGGTCGTCACCTGGACCTCCAGCGGCCAGGACGGCAATGACGACGGCGTCTACCAGCAGGCCTACAATGCCGATGGCACGGAACGCGGCAGCGAGACCCGGGTCAATACCTATACCGACAACGCCCAGAACATGCCGGAAACCGCAGCACTTGCCGATGGCGGCTGGGTCGTCACCTGGACCTCGGATGGCCAGGACGGCAGTGTCTCCGGCGTCTACCAGCAGGCCTTCAATGCCGACGGCTCCGCGCAGGGCGGTGAAACACAGGTCAATACGTTCATACCGTTCTGGCAATCCAGCCAACAGGTCACCGCGCTAGCCGATGGCGGCTGGGTCGTCACCTGGCAATGCGCTCTTCAAGACAATGGGTACGGCGTCTACCAGCAAGTCTACGATGCGGACGGCTCCGCGCTCGGCGGCGAGACCAGGGTCAACACGGAAACAGCCGGCGATCAGGGCGAGCCGACGATTACCAGTCTCGCCGATGGCGGCTGGGTCGTGACCTGGCTCTCCTTTTTCCAGGATGGCAGTTACTTCGGCATCTACCAGCAGGCCTACAATGCCGATGGCAGCCGGCTCGGCGGCGAAATCCAGGTCAATACCTATACGGACGACTTTCAGTGGCAGACGCAGGTTGCAGCGCTCGCCGATGGCGGCTGGGTCGTCACCTGGATGTCCTCGTTCCAGGATGGAAGTGGAGACGGCATCTACCAGCAGGCCTACAATGCCGATGGCACGGAGCGCGGCGACGAAACCCGGGTGAACACAACCACGTTCGGCCAGCAGATGGAGCAGCAGATCGCGGCGCTCGCCGATGGCGGCTGGGTCGTCACCTGGACGTCGGAGTATCTGGACGGAAGCGGGTTCGGCGTCTTCCAGCAGGTCTACAAGGCAGACGGCACGACGCTCGGCGAGGAAACACAGGTCAACACCTACACGCCAGACAATCAAGGATCACCGCAAATCACCGCGCTCGCCGATGGCGGCTGGGTCGTCGCCTGGTTCTCCGACTACCAGGACGACGATGATAGAGGGGTCTACCAGCAGGCCTACAACGCCGACGGCACCCGGCTGGGCGGGGAGACGCTGGTCAATACATACACGCCCAGCGCACAGTGGAGCCAGCAGATCGCGGCGCTTCCCGATGGCGGCTGGGTGGTCACCTGGAATTCCTATGGCCAGGATGGGGATCGGGGCGGGATCTACCAGCAGCGCTTCGACGCCGAGGGCCAGGTCTACGGCACCAACCATGCCCCGACGGCATCCGATGCAACGCTCACGGCGATCGCCAATACGGCCTATACCTTCTCGACCGCCGTCTTCGGCTTTGCCGACGCGATCGACGGCGACGGCCTGTCCGCCGTGATCATCACGACGCTGCCGGCCTCGGGCACGCTCAAGCTCAACGGCGTCGCCGTCACGGCAGGCGCTTCGATCGACGCGAGCGACATTGCAGCCGGCAGGCTCATCTACATGCCGGCCACGGGTGTGAGCGGCACGGGTCTCGCCAGCCTGACGTTCCGGGTCGTCGATGACGGCGGCACCGAGGGCGGCGGCTTCGATACGTCCGCCTCCCGCACCATCACCTTCAATGTCAGCGCAGTCGTCCCCCCGGCCAATGTTGCGCCGACGGCGTCCGACGCGACGCTGACGACCCGGGAAGACACCGCCTATGCCTTCTCTGCGGCCGATTTCGGCTTTTCCGACAGCGATGGCGACAGCCTCGACCATGTCACGATCAAGGCCCTGCCCGGCTCCGGCACGCTCACGCTGAACGGCGTCGCCGTCGCCGCCAATCAGCAAATCGCCGCGACAGCTTTGTCCCGCCTGGTCTGGACGCCCGCGGCTGATGCCCATGGCACAGGCCTCGCCAGCCTGCGGTTCACCGTCACCGATGATGGCGGCACGGCGCATGGCGGCCGCGACACCAGCACCGCCCATACGCTGACCTTCAATGTCACCCCCCTCAACGACGCACCCGTACTCGGCTTCGATACGGCTTCGACGGCGGAGAACAGGGTCCTGACGATGGATGTGCTCGCCGACGCGGTCGATGTCGACGGGGATACGCTGACGATCACGGGAGCGACCGTCACCTCCGGTTTCGGCTCCGTGAAGACCGCCGGCGGCAAGCTGGTCTATGATCCGACCGCCGCGCCCGACCAGAACATCGACAAGGGCGAGAGCCGCGAGGTGATGGTCAGCTATACGGTCTCGGACGGCCATGGCGAAAGCGTGACCCAAACGATCACCATCACCGTCGACGGCGTTTCATCGGATGTGATCCGGGGCACGAATGGCGCAGACACCCTGACCGGCAGCGATGGCGGCAATACGCTTTCCGGCCGTGGCGGCAAGGACGTGCTGGAAGGCGGCCTCGGTGCCGACAGGTTGAGCGGCGGCAAGGGCGCCGATACCTTCCTGTTCCGCGACATCGACGACAGCACGCCCAATCCCGGCGGCCGCGACCTGATCCTCGATTTCTCGCAGCGCGAACACGACCGGATCGACCTGCATCTCATCGACGCCAACGAGACCAGGAGCGGCAACCAGGCTTTCCGCTTCATCGGCTCGGACGATTTCCACGGCCGGGCCGGAGAACTGCGTTTCGAGGCGAGATCTGGCCACACCCTCATCCAGGCCGATACCGACGGCGACGGCAAGGCCGACTTCGCAATCCTGCTCGACGATGCCACGAACCTGCGGCAGAGCGATTTCCTGCTCTGAGCGGGCCCAGGGTGCGGCCGCGGAAAATGCCAAGCCAAAGCTTCGCAGGCAAGGGTTCAAACCTGGGAAACCTGAACCGGGCGCTGCGGAGCGTTGGCATGCACCGCCAAATGCTGGGACGGTCTGAAACTCTTCCTGACCGACAGCCGCATCGGAATCAAGAACGGCAGCGTCGAGCGGGTCGTCGGGCCCATCGCCCACAATCGGAAGCTCACACTCTTCCCCGGACATCATTCCGAAGAGGAGAACGGGGCGATGATCGCCTCGCCCATCGAAACCGGCAAGCGAAACGCCGTCTTGCCGCTCGGTTGCCTGTCCCGCACGCTGACCAAGATCGTCCGGGAGCTGCAAGCATAGCCAGTTGAGGGCCTGTTGCCGTGGAGTTGCCCGACACCCTGAAGCCCGTATTGTGCTGCAGATCGCAGGCGCGCGCAAAAAGCTTGCTCCTGATAGCTTTCGTGCCGTGAGAAATCCGGGGCGGTTCATCTCCCTGACAATCATGTCGACTTCCAAGCGATTTGTGTGAGGCTTTCGCGCGTTCGGTGCTAGACTGAACCGTTGCGGGTAATCTTGCGCGCACGACATTACGATCGGATACTTCCATGAACATTCCTACATGGGTGCAACCCGCCGCCTATGGCGCGGTGGCTGGCGCCGCAGCGCTTGCAATTATCGGATTTTCTTCATGGGGCGGGTGGGTCACAAGAACAGGCGCGAGCCAGGCAGCAGCCTCCGAAGCGGCATCCGGCATAGCAACGGCGCTCACTCCTTATTGCGTTGCCAAGGCAAAGAGTGATCCGGCATCGGCTACGGTTCTTGCCGAACTCAAGGCCGCAACCGGTTACAACCGCCGCGGCGTGATCGAGAAAGCCGGATGGGCGACACCGCTCGGGGCGGACAAACCCAACAGCCAGCTCGCCGCCAGCTGCGAAATCGAACTTGGCAAGGCGGTATAACCAACAGTAGCGAGAGGATATTCAAATGGCTAAAGGTCAGGTTCGCAGCAATCGTGAGACACGAAAGCCGAAGAAGGACAAGAGCGTCGTCAAGGCACCTGCCGCTGAAGGGGGGCTCGTCAAAGCTGCCGGCAGCGCAATAACCTTTGGCAAGAAGAAGTAATCAACGGTGCGGCGAGCCCCGGACGCCGTCCGGGCGCTCGGGAAGAGCCTCTTCATGCGCCGAGACAGCCGAACTCGCACATCGGCGCAGACCGAGGTTGAGCTTCTCCAAGTCGCGATCCAGTATCATGAAGCCGGAGCATGTGGCATGCTAGCCGGAGCATTCTGCTGGCTCAAAAGCCGTCCGATGGTCGACCGGCCGGCGCCGTGCACAACCCTACTCTACGTCCAAGCAGGCCGGTCGATCAGCCGGCTCGTTTCAGCCAGCTGAATGGCTCCGACTGGCTGCGATATGTTCTAGAATGCGCCCGTGTTCTGGATCCGGTAGATCATGATCACTCCTATCACCGAGAGGACCAGACCTGCACCGCCGAAGAAGAGAAGGGCCAGCCGAGGGTCCTGAGTGAAGTGGCGCTTCTGGACCAGCAGGAACGGTATCGCGGCGATCGAGCCAACCAGCCCAATCAGCAGCCATGTTGTCGGCGGGCGGCCTTTCCACTGTGCCACGCCGGCAGTTATCAATCCAAAGGCGATCGCAGCAAGGAAAATGAGGATTGACGTCACGGAGCTTCAAGCCTGCGTCGGAGGTACATCAGAGGCTTCGCGCAGGGTGTGCAGTCCGTTCTCGACCAATTCGCCATTGACACGGATGGCGAGTCCAGAGGTCTGATCTCGCAAGACCTCTATTTCATAAGCCATCCCATCCTGCATAAGCCTTGCCGTGAAGCCTGGCCAGTGCGACGGAATCGAGGGGGCGATCCTCAGCTGGTCGCCTTGGCGACGAATCCCCAAAATGGCTTCGACGGCTGTCCGGTAGAGCCAGCCTGCCGAACCGGTATACCAGGTCCAGCCGCCGCGCCCCGTCCTGTCACCTGCGCCGTAGATGTCAGCTGCGACGACATAGGGTTCGACCCGATAGACATCCGCGTCTTCCTTGCTGAGCGCGTGATTGATCGGATTTAGCATCGAGAACACCTGGTAGGCGTCGTCGGACCGCTCCATCTTCGCCAACGCATAGGCCACCCAGATGGCGGCATGGGTATATTGCCCACCATTCTCGCGCACACCGGGCGGGTAGGATTTGACATATCCCGGATCCTTGTCGGAATGCTCGAAGGGCGGCGTGAACAGCCGGACAATGCCGGCCTCGGTATCGATCAGCCTTGCCTTCACGCTGTCCATGGCCTGTTGCGCTCGCGAGGGATCACCTGCCCCCGACAGAACACTCCATGATTGGGCGATTGAGTCTATGCAGCATTCGTCGCTTTCGAATGAGCCGAGTGGCGAGCCGTCATCGAAATAGCCTCGTCTGTACCAACCGCCATCCCAGGCACTGGCTTCGACCGCGGTCTTCAGAGCGTGGCCGTGTGCCTGCCACGCAGTTGCCCGTGTCTGGTCTCCGCGCGACTGCGCAAGCGGTGTCATGGCTTGGAGCGCCGAGATCAGGAACCAGCTGAGCCAAGTGCTCTCGCCCTTGCCTTCAATGCCCACGCGGTTCATGCCGTCGTTCCAGTCCCCGCCCAGGATCAGCGACAATCCGTGCCCGCCAGTCCTTGATATGGCGAGATCGAGCGCTCGAGCGCAGTGGTCGTAGAGCGTCGATCTCTCCTCCGATATCTCTGGCTGGAAGAAGCACTCATGCTTCTCGCCAAGTTCGGGGCCTTTGAGGAAGCCGAGTTCCTCGTCCAGTATGGCGATGTCGCCCGTCGTCGAGATGTATTGCGCCGCGGCATATGCCAGCCAGACCACGTCGTCTGAGATGAGTGTCCGGACCCCCGCGCCGGAACGCGGCAGCCACCAATGCTGAACGTCTCCCTCGGGGAACTGACGGCTCGCTGCGTTAAGGATCTGCGCCCGGGCAAGCCCGGGGTCATGCAGCATCAACGCCAATGTGTCCTGCAATTGATCGCGAAAACCGAATGCGCCGGATGCCTGATAGAAGGCGCTGCGCGCACGTATGCGGCAAGCCAGATTTTGGTAGGGCAGCCAGGTATTGACCATGCGGTCGAAAGCCTCGTCGGGCGTCGAGACCTGAAGCGTTCCAAGGAAAGATTCCCATTGGCCGCGGGTCTTTTCAAACTCCGGGTCGAAGCCTGCTGCAGTCAGCTTGGCGATCAACGGCCCCGCGAGCGCTGCCGTTTCGACATCTCCCAGCAGGAAGACCGTGTCTGCCGACTCACCATCTTGAACGACGAGGTCGATTGCCACGACAGCGCAGGGATCGCCTGCAGTGTCCAGTGAGTTCGAAAGAGCCATGCCCTGCGTGACCGCAAAAGGTGCGAACGTATCGGTGTCGCTGCCGAGGAACTCGGCTCGGGCGGACGTGTAGGACTGAAAATTGCGGCTCGCTGAAAGAAAGGCCGTTCTCGTGGAATTCTCGATGGAGAACGGGTTTTGCGCCATCAACGCGTTGGCGGCCGCGTCATGCCATGTCTTGATAAAGGGCGCGGTACGCGCGCGATTGTTGCCGAGTACCCATTCGACATAGGCATAGAGGCGAAGCGATCGTGGGAGGCCGCTCCTGTTCGTCACGCTCAGTCGCATCAGCTTGGCGGGCTCGTCCTGTGCGACGATCTGGGTCATGGCGATCTCGAGGCCGTCCGTCTTCGCTTTGAAGACCGAGTATCCCGGCCCATGGCGTACCTCATGAATGGTGTCGGGGTCCCGGCCGATTGCGGCAAAGGGCGAAGATGACCTCCCGGTCCGGAGATCTCGGATGTAAAAGGACTCCCCCGGACGGTTTATCACCGGATCGTTGGTCCAGGGCGTCAGCTGATAATCCCGCGAATTGTTGCTCCAGGTGAAGCCAGCGCCTTCGGCGTCGACATGAAAACCGAATGAGCCATTGGAAATCACGTTGATCCAAGGCTGAGGTGTGGACGTCCCGCCCTTCAGGCGCAAAACATAATCACGTCCCACCCGATCGAATCCGCCATAACCATTCCAGAAAGCCAGGTCTTCCGCCGGAATGAGGGAGGCGTCCGGGGCGCGAACCGCTGCAGTGTGCCCAGAGGAAGAAGGCTGGCGCTTCTCGCCTTCCTCGATGCCGGACAAGCGTTCCAGCCGTTCGATCTGCTCCGAGATCGAGCCGTTGCGTGTATGCAGAACAATGCGCCCGGCACTGATCAGGGCATCATAGACAGTGCCTTCCATCAGGTCCTTGCGCACGGAAAATATGTGTTGCGCCGGTCCGGAGGAAAGACCGCGGCGGCGGGCATTCTCGCACATGAAGTCAATGGCATGCTGCATGTCCTGCGCATAGGACGCCGTGCGTTCGTTGATGATGACCAGGTCGGCGATGACGCCTCGGGAGCGCAGATATTCCTGCATTCGGAAGGATGTCTGCACGATGGGAAGATCCGTCTCGTTGTCGATGCGAAGCGCGAAAATCGGAAAGTCTCCCGATATCGACAACGGCCAGAGTGCTGCCTGCGTCGCCGTCACCACATTCCCCGGCGTCTGCGCCTGGCGGAGACTTGTGTCCGGGTAGATGAGGAATGACGCGATGCGTTGAAACAGCGACGCATCACCTTGGCCCAAGTCGAGATGGCGGAACTGCACCTGGCTGCGCGTCCAGGAGAGCGCGGCCTCATGATCGAAGCTTTCAGCATGGCGGTAGCGGGCGACTTGCGTTTCGATGTCGGCTCGGCTGGGGGCCGCGAATGTCCAGAACACGACGCTCGCCTTCATGCCCGGCGGCAGGCGGACGGTCCGCCGAAGCGCGAAGATCGGATCGAGCGTAAAGCCGTCATGTCCTCCCAGCCTGGTCCCCTTGTCGAAGGCCCGCGCCGTGGCAAGATCGCGACCGCGACCTATGAAGGCACGGCGATCGGTTTCCGCCTCGACGCGCGTCCGACCGCCCGAGCCGCTGACCAGATGGGCACAATGTATATCCGGCTCATCGTGATTACGCTTGTTGCGCGAGGCGTAGATGACGTCGCCGCTCGTGCCGATCTCGGTCTTGACGAACATTTTCGAGAAGGCCGGGTGGGCCACATCACTGTCGGCGGACGACAACACAAGTTCGCCATAGGAGGTAACCTCGATCAGCCTCTCGATCGTGTCATTGTTGATGATGGTGAGGCGCCGTCCCTCCGCATCGGTCTCCGTTGCCACAAGGCATTCGAGCTTGCTTTCGATCGCACCCGCGACCTTGTGGAACTCCGCCTTCTCGTCGGCGAAGACGGCCCTTGCCGTTTCCCCCGCAAACGGCCTGGGGCCCGGCGTCGCCGACCACCAGTCGCCGCTGCGCACGTCCCGGAGAAAGAGAAAGGAGCCCCATTCGTCGATCGTCGGATCCGCACGCCAGCGCGTGACGTCGAGGCCGTTCCAGCGTGAGTAGCCGGAACCCGCGGCGGTAACCATCAGCGAATAGTGGCCGTTCGAGATCACGGCCACCGAGCGCTTGGCGCCGAGCGGGTCTTCGATGACCCGGTACTTGACGGCGGCGACGAGATCGGCGCCGGTGTCCGACTTGGGTTCGGTCGCATCCGGGGTCCGCACCGGCACGATTTCGCGAGGCGCGCGTTCCTGCAGCAGGAGCTCCGCGGCCTCGATCACCGGATCGCTGTGGAAGCGGTCGCGAAGCCGACCATTCAGGACGACGTTGCCGATCGCGGCGATCGACATTCCCTGGTGGTGGGCCATGTAGTTTCGGACGACCGCCGAACTCTGCCCTTCCGGCAGTCGGGCTTCGGCGAAGTCGACGGCATCGTAGTAACCGTAAGATCCGAGGGCGCCGATGGAGGCGAGCCGGGAGAGATTTGCCACCGCTTCGCGCGGCCTGAACTGGCTCGCCAGGAGACTGGCATAGGGCGAAATCACCACGTTGCTGCCGAGCTCGCGCTTGAGGCCGAGACCGGGGACACCGAAATTGTGGTACTGATAGTTGAACTCGCGGTCTCGTGCGTTGAAGGCGGATTCGGATACGCCCCAGGGCAGGCCCAGCGAATTGCCGTAGGCGACCTGGCGGTCGATGGACAGGTTGTTGGATTGGTTGAGAAGCCCGCCCTGCCGCTCGTGCATCACCAGGGGCGGCATCAGATACTCGAACATCGAACCCGACCATGACACCAGGCAGGCCTGGCCCCGGATGATCGTCACCGGCCGGCCGAGACGGAACCAGTGCTCGCTCGGCACGTCGCCCTTGGCGATGGCGAAGAGGCTGGTGAGCCGAGCCTCCGAGGCCAGGAGGTCGTAGCAGGATTCGTCCAGCGCGTGCTCTTCGCCATTGTATCCTATCGACAGAAGCCGCCGCTCCGTGTTGATCAGGAAACCGAAATCCATGTCGAAGGCGAGCGCACGGGCGCGTTCGCCGAGGCTCCCGAGGCGCGCCTGCAGCGCGCGATAGTGCGACCTATCGAACAGCGCGTCGGCGCAATGGGCGTCGCAGTCGGCCTGTAGACGGCTCGCCCATTCGACCAGCAGGCTCGGGCTCTCGCCGCCGATCTCGCGATCGAGATCGCGCGCGAGCGCCTCGATCTCGCTTGCCGCCGTGGCAAGCCCGATGGCACCGACCGAGGTGAGCTGCGGTTCGTCAAGGCAGGACCGGAGCGTGTCCTCGAACCGTTGCAGACTGTTGTCGAGCCTCCGTCGCAGCGGGCGGACATTGCGGCGACTTTCCGGTAGCGAGGCCAGCGTTTCGCGCACGATGCGCGCGCTGTCGCCGATCCCCCGGACGTCGCCGATCAAATGCACGGCCAGTGCCTCCGACCAGGCCTTCAGCGTCGAGGACACGACGATGAGATGTCCGGCAAGATTACCGCTGTCTACGGCGGACACGTAATGCGGATGCAGGACGCGGAGATCCTTCGTGTCATACCAGTTGTAGAGATGGCCCCTGAACTTCTCCATCCGCTCGACAGTCCCGAGCGTGTCCTCGAGCCGCTGGGCGCAGTCGCCGATGCCGATCCAGCCCATGTCGCGCGCCGTGATGGTCGAGAGCATGTAGAGGCCGATATTGGTCGGCGAGGTGCGATGCGCCAAGAGGGGCGCCGGGACCTCCTGAAAGTTGTCGGGCGGCAGGAAATTGCTCTCCGGGGTGACGAAGGTCTCGAAGAAGCGCCACGTCCGCCGCGCAAGGGCGCGCAGGGTCGCGACGTCGTCATCAGACACGTCGAGGCGATCCTCGTTCTCCAGGGTCTGGCTGATCCACCAGGCGAGGCCGGGCGCACCGAGCCACACCGCGCCGAACACGGCCGCGATGACCGCATTCTGCGGGTTTGCGGCAAGCACCAGCGCGAGAGAGGCGATCCCGATCGCCGGAGAGGCCCACATGAGCCGGTAGTAGTGAACCAGGCTGCCGGGATTCGTCGACGAGATTTCAGATGTCGTCTTCCATTCGATGAGGCGCTTTCGGCTATAGAGGAGACGGCTCAGGGTCCTGACGATGGCATCGCCCATCAGGGCGGCATTGTAGGCCATGAAGGCTATATGCAGGCTGATCTGCGCTAGGATGTCGATCAGATCGGACAGCAGGGTCCGGGCGTGGCTTTCCGGTGTCACGCCGACCTGGCGCGGCACGATGCCCGCGAAGAGCGACACGATCGGTCCGACATAGAAGGCGACGATCAGGCCGAGTTGCCAGAGAACCGCCTGCGCCGGCTGGAGCAGGCACCAGCTGAGGAGCGAGGAGGCGAGCCACACGGGCGGTGTCGCCGAACGGCGAAGATTGTCGATCATCTTGAAGCGGGAGAGCGGCGTCACGCCTGGCTTGATGCCGAGTATGTAGGGCAAGAGCTGCCAGTCGCCGCGCACCCATCGGTGCTGGCGCGCAGCCTCCACACTGTATCGAACGGGAAAGTCCTCGATCAGCACGACATCTGTCACCAGCGCGCTTCTGGCAAAGGACCCTTCAAGCAGGTCGTGGCTGAGAACAGTGTTCTCCGTGATGCGGCCGTCGAGCGCCGCGTGGAAGGCATCCACATGATAGAGACCCTTGCCGGTGAAAGAGCCCTCGCCGAACAGATCCTGATACATGTCCGACACCGCGAAGACATAGGGATCCAGGCCGCGATCGCGCGAGAAGACGCGCTGGAAGATGGACGCTTCATCGCCTGTCGTGAGCGATGGCGTGATGCGTGGCTGCAGGATGCCATAGCCCTCCCTGACGCGACGCGTCGCCGGATCGATCGAGGGCGCGTTGAGCGGATGGGCAAGTTTGCCAATCAATTTGCGCGCCGAATCCCGCGGCAGACGGGTGTCGGAATCGAGCGTGAGGACATATTGGATGTCGGCGGGAAGTTCGTCGGGCATGCCGAATGTCGTATCGGGATCTCCTCGCAGCAACAGGTTCAGTTCCTGCAGCTTGCCGCGCTTGCGTTCCCAGCCCATCCACACGCCTTCTGAAGGATTGTGGAGCGGCCGGCGATGAAGCAGGAAGAACCGGCGCGGACCGACTGCCGCATATTTTTCAGCAAGCGTGTCGATCTCGGTGCGGGCGAAGGCCAGCAGTTCGCTATCCGTCGCCGCTTCCTCCACGTCGCTATCGCCCCAGTCACTCAGAAGGGCGAAGAATATGTGCTGATCGGGATTGGCGAGATAGTGAACTTCGAGGTTTCTTGCCAGCGCGGCAACCGTGTCCTGATCGGGAATGAGGCAGGGAATGACGACAAGCGTACGCCCCGTCGGCGGCACGCCGGACTTGAATTCATAGCCGGGCAGGAACGCAGGCTGCACAATTCCAAAGACAAGCGCTCTATAGAATGCCGACGCCGCTTCGAGTGCGGGCAATGCGAACAGCGCGAGAAGAAGAGCAAACTGAACTGTACTCAGCGGCGTCGCCAGCAGGAACCAGGCTCCCAGGCCGAGAATCATCGCGGCGAGCCCCAGGGTCGGCGCAACCAGCGCCCAGAGTCCCGAAGCACGATAGGCACGTCCGAAACGTTCGCTAACGGGAGCCTTATAGTTCGCGGCCCTCTTAAGCTCCGCCAATCCGTCGCCGGCCAGATAATAACCGACATTGCCGCGTCTGGGATCATCATTCGCGGCAAGCGCGCCCTTGCGCGCCATGTCGAGCGCGAGCTCTGCCGTTTCCATTTCCGTCTTCAGCGAGCGCCGGGCAATTGCTTCGATCGCGGTGCGGTAGTGGTTTCTCGAGGGTGCATCGAGTGCAGCGAAATCGGAACCCTCGCGCAGTGTCACATCGACTTTTGAGATCTCCTCGAACCACGCCGTCCAGTCAAAATCGTCGATATGCCGCAAACTGCGAATGATGTTGCCGACCGTCAGGTTTCCGGTTGAGATCTTGGCGTGCTCCGAGATCATCACCTCTTCAGCGTCGCTCTGCCGGTCTTCGAGCTTTTGCTCCAGCCATGTCAGCGCCTCCGAGGTCGACCCTGTATCCTCGCGGAGGCGATAGAGAAGCTGAGCGACGAAGCTGCGGTCCTCCGTCCGGCGTTCATGACTGCTGAAGATCGGGCCGAGCGTGCCAGCATTCGTGTTCGATATCAGGAAATCTGCGAGTATGTTCGCCTCGTCTCGCATCCTGCGCGACGTGTCGACCCGGTCCGAGAGTCTCCTGAGGTTTTCAAGCAGAACATACCGCAGGATCGCCGGGATCGCCCATATCTCGCCGATCGTCAGCATTTCGACTTCCTGAAACCCTTCAACGATGCCGGTCAGGGTCTGTGCCCGAAAAGCGCTGTCGGTATGGGCGACATAATGCCATGTCAGCGCGAAAGTGCGTGGCAACTCCGTCACGCCGTTGACCGGAATCGTCGGCAGCTGGCGGAAGAATTTGGCAGGCAGGTCGCGGCGAACCTGCCGCAGGTTCTCCTTGATGGTGTGGTGATGATCGAGCAACCACTCGGCCGCCGGCGTAATCGTCTGCTTCTTGTGAGCTGCGCCGGCGATGGCCGCGTGGTTCCTCCGGAGTGCCTGCTCGTTGCTGTCGAGCCGGTCGGGAAACCTGAGCTCGCCAAAATTCTGCAGGCTCGCAGATTTCTCGACCGCAAGCCTGCGTCCGATCGCAGCCAGTTCGTCAGATGTTTGAAAGTCGCTTCGTATCGGCGCCTTCTGATCTGAGAGTGGCGCCGAGGCCAGATCGGCCATTTTCTGAGGATGAATGTTCATGCTGTAATCCGATCCTCTTTGTCCGCTTTCCCTGAAAGATGACGGACAAGAACCGTTCCAACCCCATGTGGTAGAAGTTGAACGGAAACCACTTTTACTATTGTCAGCAACAACCTAAGACTGCAGACCGACCGTCAGACGCCGGACGAGTTCGTGTCCGAACGCGGTCAGAAAAGCTCACCGTTCTTCTCGACCGCCTCCTTGACCGTCGCTCCGGTCTTCGGACGCGCGGGCTTCGGTGCCTGAGCCTTGTCCGAATGGTCCGCGTCTACGGATTTCTTGGGAGACACGGCCTTGTCCACGGTGGAGATCGGCTGAGGCTTCGGCGCAAATTCTATGACCATGGAATCTCTCCTGTCCTGGTGGTGCTGCACTGAATCACAATGGTTTCGCATCTGTAGAAGGTGACGCGAGCGTCTCTTCCGTGGTCGGCGACGGGCTGAAATTGCGGGCCCGTTCGGCCATGGAGTTGTGATCCTTGGTGCCGTCTGCGTCACGCGTAGCCATCTGGGAGTCGGCATCCAGCGCCGCATCCAGATCGTGATGCGAGACAGCGACGAATTGCTGGGTGGTTCCCCGCACGCCGATCGCGGGCAGCTGAAGGGAAATGGAGGTTGCCCGGTATGCCGCAAATGACAGACCTTCGATAAGTTCCTCTTCCTTCACAACCCGGAACGAGCCGGCTGGATGATCGGAAATCGCGTTACCGATCGAAAAGGGGTGGCGGAAGGTGACGATCGTCTCCGAGGTTCTGCGCATCATTGTGTCTCTCCGAATTGAAGGAATGGCGCCTTGGCCGCCGACGTGCTCAATCGGAGCGTTCAGGGCAATTCAGCACCCTGAGTGCGCCAAGGGCTGTCTTGATGTTCAGCTCAATCATGTCCAATGCTGGAATCCGGGCAGGAATACGCGCCATCAGGTAACAGACAGTCCGACGGCTCTTCACCCCGGATCGACGCCCATATCCGCATCTTGACCCCGGAATCTTCGGAGACTTTGTCGATCGCAAGTATTCCGTGAAGGTCCTTGCGGTAGCGACCCTTCCGGAATGTTCGATCGACGGGCCCGGGCTCGCCACCCGACCCGAAAGATACGAACAAAGCATGGCCTCGCTCGTCACACCGCGTTGAAAACTGGCGATCAGAAAGCGCGCGGCATCAAATCGGGCCTCACGGTCAGATGGAACGTGAGATCGCTGGAAGTTTGCCTGGTCGAGCACGCGCCCAAGCATCACGAGATCGACCGGGGCAAAGAATTGTCGGGAAACGGAAGACATGAGGTCCTCCAGTTGGGGCCGGAACATTCGTCCCGATGAGCAGCGCCCGCATCATTTGCCGCTTAAGTGTCAGCCTTGCGCCTTATATCGCCACCACGCAAGCGAATTCGCATGGGCGCCCGGTTTCTGCGTCCTTCGAGCTCCCCTGATCTCCTGCGAATGATTGGATCTTGAGGCTTTGCTCCCTTTTCGTCAGCCGCGGCGATTGCACGTCCGCAATGGAGGCACAGAGGACATACCGTCCTGGAACAGGAGAAATCATCAGAAAATCTGAAAATGAATTTGTGCAGCGCAGCAATCATGCCCACTTGAAGTCTTCGGGCGCAAACCGCGGCCAGAGGAGAAGACGTTGTCCAAAACCCATCCGCAGTCTCACCGCCTCACCGAAATCGCCAGATACGGGTCAAATCCGGGCGCGCTGAAGGCCTGGCTTTTTCTTCCCTCCATCATGCCACCCGACTCGCCTCTCGTTGTGGCGCTCCATGGCTGTACGCAGGATGCTGAGGGCTATGCGTCAGGTTCAGGCTGGTCGCAACTCGCCGAACGACAAGGTTTTGCGGTGCTCTATCCAGAGCAGCAACGATCGAACAACGCCAATCTCTGCTACAACTGGTTCGAGCCAGAAGACTTCAGACGCGACCGCGGCGAGGCCGCATCCATCGGCCAGATGATCCGACACGTTGTTGAATCGCAAGGCGTTGATCCCAAGCGCATCTATATCACCGGCCTGTCCGCAGGAGGCGCTATGGCCAACGCCATGCTGGCTGCCTATCCGGAATTGTTTGCGGGCGGGGCGATCATCGGTGGCCTGCCGTTCGGCGTCGCCTCCAATGTCGCCGAAGCCTTCGAACGGATGCAGGGACGCAGTCCCCCGGATGCCGCCAGACTTCAATCGACTCTGAAAGGGGCATCTGCCAACCGACAGGCATGGCCCGCCATCTCGATCTGGCACGGCACGCACGACCAGACCGTCCGTCCTGCCAATGCCGAACAGCTCGCCGTCCAATGGAGCGGAGTTCATGATCTGCCCCCTGCTCCGGACCGGAGTATTGAGAGCGGCAAGATCAGCAGAAGGGTCTGGATGTCACCGGAGGGCCGTGAAATCCTGGAGATCAACCTGGTCCGGGGCATGGGCCACGGCGTTCCCCTGGCGACCAGATCAGATGCTGCGGTAGGTGCGCCCGCGCCCTATATGCTTGAGACCGGAATTTCGTCCACCCTGCGCATCGCCCGTTCCTGGGGTCTCGCCACGGACGCAGACGTCGAAAAGGGAGAGGTCGCGCAGACAGTGCACGACGAACCGCGTGCCAAGAAGGTGAACGCGATTCTGGAACGCACCCTGCGCCAAAACCAATGTCCGGCCAACGATGGCGGCAAAGTCGAAGAGAGCCGTGTTGCAAGAGTTATCAATGATGCACTGCGTGCCGCAGGACTCATGCGATAGTCTTCCAGTGCTTCTAACGCAAGAACGCCCCGTCGATTGCGGGGCGTTCTTTGTTTTGCGCAGACTGCCAGCCACGCGGTCCGGAACGCTAGATCTTTACCGACGGCTCGCGCGCCCAGACGCGAAGTTTGCCGAGCTCCTCGACAAAGGCGGCGATCACGTCATCACCAGGTAACGCCACCGTGCCCTCGTCCATAGCGTCGGCAATCCCGGCCTTCTCCATAAGCGGTATCGCGTCCCCGACATAGCCGATGTACTTGCAATGTGCGAAGGCATCGGCCACGAAATCGCGGGCGGCGGCATCCTTTACGAGATCGGCAACGCCGTCCGCCGAAGGCAGTAGAACGACGGCGTCATAGAGCACCGAGGGCCCGCCATCGATGGTCTGATGCGCCTCGACCCATTGGCCGTCGGAAGCCGCGACACCTCCGATCTTCGGCGCGATTATTTCGTGGACGCCCTTCGCCTTAGATATCGCCGCTGTCAGACCCTTAAGAACCTTCGCATCCACACCCTCGGTGACGAGGATGCCGAGTTTTCGGCCCTCGAAGCGCTTTGGGCCATTCTTTACGATGCTCAGCTTCTCCGACGGTTCAAGATCCTGACGGGTCTTGACGGCCGCCTCTGCCGGACTCGGCATATCGTTCAGCCCGAGAGCATGCGCGACCTTGCGAGCAAGCGTCTCGTCGATATTGAGGAGGTGCGATACGACACGCTCTCGAATGACAGCCGTGCGCACCTTGGAAAGCTCGAAGGTGAGTGCCGCAGCGATGTGGTTCTGTTCGACAGGTGTCTGGCTGATCAAGAATTGCCGTGCCTGACTGTAATGGTCGGCAAAGCTTTCCGCCCGGATACGCTGCTTTATACCTGCCTCATCAGACGGGAAATGGCGGAAACCTTGCCTGGGCGACTCGCGCGGACCTTCGCCCCAGCTGTTGGGCTGATAATTCGCCCGACCCACAGGATTGCGCATCGCCATGTGGCCATCCTGCTGGAAGTGGTGAAAGGGGCATTTTGGCGCATTGATCGGGATATGCGTGAAATTGGTGCTCCCCAGTCTTTTGATCTGCGTGTCGAGGTAAGAAAAATTTCGGCCTTGCAGCAGCGGATCGTTCGAGAAATCGATGCCTGGTGGCACATTCTGCGTCATGAATGCGACTTGTTCGGTCTCGGCGAAAAAGTTGTCCGGCATGCGGTCGAGCACCATGCGCCCAACAGGTTTCGCAGGCAGAATTTCCTCGGGAATGAGCTTGGTCGGATCGAGAATGTCGAAGTCGAATGTGTCGGCAAAATCCTGATCGAAGAGCTGGACACGAAGTTCCCACTCGGGGAAGTTGCCGGACTTGATCGCCTCCCAGAGGTCCCGACGATGAAAATCGGGATCGGCACCGTTGATCTTCACAGCCTCGTTCCACGCCACCGACTGAAGTCCTAGCTTCGGCTTCCAATGGAATTTGACGAAGATCGACTCCCCGTTCGCATTGACGAGCCGAAAAGTGTGGACGCCGAAGCCTTCCATGAATCGGAGAGAGCGTGGAATGGCGCGATCCGACATGATCCACATGATCATATGCATGCTTTCGGGCGTCAGGCTGATGAAGTCCCAGAAATTGTCATGCGCCGATGCGGCCTGCGGAAAGCCGCTATCCGGCTCCGGCTTCAACGAATGGACGAGGTCCGGAAACTTGATGGCGTCCTGGATGAAGAAGACCGGGATGTTGTTGCCGACGAGATCCCAGTTGCCTTCCTTGGTATAGAACTTGACCGCGAAGCCGCGGACATCGCGCGCAAGGTCGGCAGACCCTTCGCTGCCGGCAACCGTGGAGAAGCGCACAAAGACCGGCGTTTTTTCGCCTGCACGCTGGAAGATGTCGGCGCGGGTATGGGCCGCGAGCGATTCGTAGGTCTCGAAATAGCCGTGCGCGCCGTAGCCACGCGCATGCACGACTCGCTCGGGGATGCGCTCGTGGTCGAAATGGAAAATCTTCTCGCGGAAGTGGAAGTCCTCGATCAGCGTCGGGCCGCGATCGCCGACCTTGAGACTATTCTGGTCATCGGAAACGGGGCCGCCCTGAGCGGTCGTCAGGATAGGATAGCCGTCCTCGGCGATCTGATGGAGTTCGCCGCCATGTCCGCGCTGCAAAGTCTGGTCGTGCACGACCGCCGGGTCGGCGCTGGGCCGCGTTGTCTTCTTGCTCATCTCACGTCTCCGGAAACGGAGCACAAGCGCTCCATACCAACAACAGCCCCGCCAGCCGTTCGTTCCCCGCCCGGAGCGCCTGCTGAGTATATCTGCGACGAGAGACGGTCGTTCGCAGAGAAATTCATTAAAAATCAAAGGGATGCGAAGCTGGGTGCTGAACCTTGTCGGCGGCACGCAATTGGAGCGGTCCAAAAGTTGCGTCCGGAAACACCGCTACAGCGGCAAAAGGACTGGCATCGTCGCCGACACAGAGGCGTTGGTGGGCCCGGAGGGACTCGAACCCCCAACCAAGCGGTTATGAGCCGCCGGCTCTAACCATTGAGCTACAGGCCCGCACAGCCCCGGAACGGGGTGCAATCAATGGTATCGTGATGGGCAAGGCTCTAAAGGAATTTTTCCGGGCCGGCAAGCGTCCGCCGCAAAAGGTGCACAATCGGTTGCGAGGAGGATGTCCGTTCATCCTCGCGTGAGAAAGGCTCCTTCATGCGCCACCTACGACCGACTGCGCTTGCCCTCGTCGTTGCGGCAACGCTTGCCCCGCTCGCTGCCTTTGCCCATGACGAGCCGCGGAAGGAGCCTGTCATCGTCGTGACCGGAGACGGCAAGGCGGCGGTCGCGCCGGATCTTGCCATCGTGACCCTGAGCGTCGCCGAGACCCGAACCACGGCCCGCGAGGCGATGGACGTCACCAACAAGGGGATGGCCGCCGTCATCGCCGCGCTCAAGGCCGAGGGCGTTGCGCCGCGGGATCTTCAGACCTCGGGCCTGTCGATCCAAGCGCAATATGTGTATCCCGAGAACAATGACGGCGTGCCGAAGCCGCCGGTGCTGACCGGTTATGCCGTCTCGAACACGCTGACGGTCCGTCTCCGCGACATCGCCAAGGTCGGCGCGGTCGTCGACAAGGCGGTGACGCTGGGCGTCAACCAGGGCGGCGACATCCGCTTCACCAACGACGATCCGGCCGCAGCACTGAAGGCCGCGCGAACCGAGGCGGTCAAGGATGCGATCGACAAGGCCCGCACGCTCGCGGACGCCGCCGGCATCAAACTCGGGCCGATCCTCGAGATCACCGAGAACGACTCGCCGGACGGACCGCAGCCGATGATGTCGGCGCGGATGGCCAAGGACGACGGCGCAGAGGATGCGCCCGTCGAGGCCGGCGAGAACAGCTACGCCGTCTCCGTCAACGTCACCTTCGCCATCGCACCCTGAGGCTCGACACCAAGTCTCGATGACAGGAACCCGCTGGGTGACGTGAGGCTGGTCTCCGGCCAGGCGCGTCGCGCAGGTGAGTGTTATCCCATCGGCCACGCGGCGCAACGACGCCGGAGGCCCGCCTCTCGTCACCTTCGGCCGGATCTCGGTCCGTCCGGCGCCGTCGGATTGGTCTATGTCCCCAGACGGTCGGGTTCGCAAAAAGAGAGCGGGCCGGACCGCCTTGCGACGGACCGGCCCTCGGACGGGGTCAGACACCACTCACAGCCCCGCCCATCCGGTGCCCCGACGGCGCCGTTCCGGGCGGCGTCATCGGGGACGGCCATCCGTGCCGCCACGGGGGACGATGGGCGGCGCGGAGGTTTGGCATGCGCCGCGGCCATGGCCGCGACGAATTCCTGTATCGAGGCGCGCGATCCGGTCAGAGGCGCGGGCAGCCACGGACATTGGCGTAGGAGACCTTCGCCCAGACGCCCCGGATCTTGCCGGACACCGTCACGCGGTTGGGGCCTATATGGCTGATCGCCACGCGATTGAGACCGTCACGCGAGGCCTTGGCGAGCGCCAGGCCCGGCTGGCAATGGCCATAGGCGGGCTTGACCACCACCACAGGCGCCGGCTTGATCACGACGCGCGGGATCGGCTTCACCGCAACCCGCGGCTTGACGACGATGTCCACCGAGGCCGCCTGAGCGGGGGCGGTGGCGCCGAGCGCGCCCAATGCGACGGTGGCGGCGACGGCGATCTTGGTCAGAATAGAGGTCATCTTGCTCTCCTGGAATGCGTCTCTGCTTCGTCGGGCCATCCGGTTGTCGGGCAGCCCCGAAGCGTTGAGAGCAAATTATGCCGGCCTGGCTGAACACAGATGGAATCGTGCATTCATGCGCCGTTCAGGCGTACGGCGCCGGGGAAAGGGCTGATCGCTACGGCATTTTCCTCAGGCGCGCCCTGTGCTAAGGGCTCGGAAAACCAGGGAGGAACCAACCACGATGGCCGTCTGCTTCACGACCGACCGCATGCTGAATTTCGGCGATTGCGACATTTCCGGCACCGCCTATTACCCGTCCTATCTCAACCTCCTGAACGGAGTGATCGAGGAATTCTGGACCTGGATGGGCTATCCCTGGCACGAGATCATCTGGAACGAGCGCTGGGGCACGCCGACGGTGCACCTGACCTGCGATTTTTCCAAGCCCTCCTTCTTCGGCGAGAAGCTTAGCTTCGATCTCACCGTGACGCGGGTCGGCCGTTCGTCGGTGACCATCGAGCATATCGTCCGCTGCGGCGACCAGCACCGCTGGTCGGGAAACCAGGTCCTGGCGGCAAGCCGGCTCGACGAGCATACGTCGATGCCCTGGCCCGATGCGGTCAAGGCGAAGCTCGAGAGCTTCCTCCCCGCCGCGGACGCGTGATGGTCTCCGCCTCGCCCTCCGGCACCGCCGCGCGGTAGGCCGCTTCGGCCTCGATCACGAATCGCAGCACGCGGTCCGCCGCCGAGACGCTGTCATGCGCGGTGAAGGCGGCCAGCATGTCGCGCTGGCCCGCCACGATGATCCGGAGCGTGTCGCGGTTGCCCATCGTGGCGAGCCGCACCGCCTGAACCTGAGCGAGATAGCGCTGGATCGTCTGCTGAAGGGTTGCGTTCGACACCGCCGAGAGCCAGCCATTGCGGAAGCGCTCGCTCAGCCGGAAGAAATGCGGCACGTCGCCGGTCTCGATGATCGCCTGCGCCTGGTCGACCGCAGCGGCCATGGCTTCGAGGGCGCCGCGGCCGATTTCGCGTGCCGCGAGCGCGGCGGCCCGCGGTTCGAGCAGCCGCCTGATCTCGAACACTTCGAGCACCTCCCGGCGCGTAAGGCTCGGCAGCATGAAGCCGCGGGTCGTGCGCTCGAGATAGCCCTCGTGCACGAGCCGCATCAGCGCATCGCGCACGGGCATGCGGGACAGGCCCAGATCGGCCGCCATAGCGACGTCGACGACCCGCTCCTCACGCCCCAGATCGCCGCGCTGGATCCGGTCGACAACGAGATCATAGACCCGATCGCTGTGCTTCTTGCGCGTGCCCGCCATCACCGCCCTCGCAAACAGTATACGGTTTTCCCGACAGGCATTCTCGCGCTTCGACAAAACGCCGTCAATTGGGCGCCTGCCAATTATTTCATGCTTAAAACACCTCTTGAAAAATATTCTGTTTGTGCAATTCTCTCCTTGCCGCACCAAGCTGGACGCATCGATCCGGCGCGGCCACCAGAGGAGCGAACATGTCCATTACAAGACGTCATCTCATCGGCATGGCGGCGACCGTCGGCCTTGCCTGCGGCGCGCTGTCCGCCCATGCCGCCGATCCCCTTAGGGTCGCCGCCTACCCGGCCAATCCGCCGTGGGAGAACAAGACCGAAAGCGGCACTTTCGAAGGTTTCGAGGTCGATATCGTCAACGAGATCGCCAAGCGCATGGGGACGACCGCCGATATCCAGGGCATGGATTTCAAGGCGCTCTTCGTCGCCTCCGCCTCGGGCCGCGTCGATGCGGTCATCTCGTCGCTGACCATCACCAACGAGCGGCTGCAGAGCCAGTCCTTCACCCAGCCTTATTTCACCGGCGCGCTGGCTGTCGGCGTCAAGGAAGGTTCCGACATCAAGAGCGTCGCCGACCTCAAGGGCAAGAATGTCGGATCGGTCGCCACGTCCTTTCCGGAAAAGTGGCTGAAGGACCGCGAGAGCGAGATCGGCTACGCGAGCTACAAGAGCTACGACACAACGGCCAACATGCTGACCGACCTGCAGAACGGCCGCGTCGATGCCGTGGTCAACGATGTCGTCGGTCTCCGCTACGCCTTCACCCAGATGAAGGGCCTGACGGTCGGGGCTGAAATCGTCACCGGCGAAAAGTTCGCGATGATGATGCCGAAGAATTCCGACAAGCTGCAGCAGGTCAACGACATCATGTCCGAGATGAAGAAGGACGGCACGATGGCCAAGCTCTATGAGAAGTGGCTCGGCACGCCGCCGGCCGCCGACAGCCTGACCGTCACGCCGCTGCCGGTGCCGACCTCGGCTGACTGATCCGACAAGGCGCCGGTCCCACCGGCGTCCACCTCCTCGGCGGCCCGCACCGGCGGGCTGCCTTTCTTTCCGGAGCGAGTCCCATGTCACCCGCCCATACCGCATCCGCGATCGTGGAGGCGCCCCTCGACTACGTCTTCGCCCACCTCACGGATAGCGAAAGACTCGGGCGCTGGACGCTCGGCAGCATGAACTACCGTTCGACCGATCGTCCCGGGGTGCACGTCGGCACCTCGCTCTTCGATGGCAGCGAAAGCATCGTCGAAATCCGGCCGCACCGGTCGCTCGGCATCATCGACTATCTTGTCGGCAGCCTAGAAAACCGGATTCCGCGTGTTTCCATCCGTCTCGTCGCGGGCACCGAATGGGGGCTGGACGCCGGCCACTGCATCGCCGCGATGACAACCTGGAGGGCGGCCTTCATGACCGATGCCCGCTGGGCCCGAACCTGCACCACGCATGAGCTCGAGGTGCTCCTGTTCAAGGAACAGATCGAGACGGACTGGGCAAACGCAGAACCGACCGAACGGGCGGCAGGCGCATGACACCGGCGGAATGGCGCGCACGGTTCCGCGCGGGCGACATCAGGCAGACCGCGGCGCTGGCGCCCGGCCATGCGCAGGCCAACATCGCGATCTTGCCGGAACGTTACGCGGACGATTTCGAGGCGTTCCTGCGCAGCAATCCCGGCGCCTGCCCGCTCGTTGCGCGGGGCGCCACGGGCGATCCGGCGCTGCCGGCCCTCGGGCACGATATCGACATCCGCCGCGACCTGCCGAAATACCGGCTTTTCCGCGAGGGCCAGCCGGACGGTTTCGTCCCAGACCTCACTTCCCTCTGGCAGGACGACCTCGTCACCTTCGCCATCGGCTGCTCGCTGACGTTCGAGGCCGATCTCGTGGCGGCAGGTGTCGCTCTGCGCTGCCACGCCCCGGGCGTCAGTTGCTCCGCCTTCGACACCGCAATTCCCAACGTCGCAGCCGGCCCTTTCGGCGGCAATCTCGTCGTCTCCATGCGGGCGATCCGCAATCTCGATCTCGAACGCACCATCGCCGTTACCGCGGCCCATCCGCAATCACATGGCGCCCCCGTCCATGTCGGCGATCCCGCCGTGATCGGCGTCGACCTCTCTCGGCCTATCGACGGGCTGGGGCTCACGGACATAAGGGAGGGGGAAGTGCCCGTCTTCTGGTCCTGCGGCGTCACCATGGAGCGAGCGATCGCCTCGGCCGCGGTTCCGTTTGCAATCACACACGCTCCCGGACATATGCTGATCACCGACATCCATGCGGGATCAAGAGAGGCAGCATGAGCGCGCTCGATATCTTCTTCAACGTCGACATCTTCTGGAAGGCGCTGCCGCTGCTCTTGAGCGGGCTCCTCAACACGGTGCTGCTGGGGCTGACCGCCATTGTCTTCGGCACGCTGATCGGCCTCTTCGTCTGCCTCGGCCGGCTCTATGCGCCGAAGCCGATCCGGCTGCTGGCCGTGCTCTATATCGACCTCCTGCGCGCCATGCCCGTGCTGGTGGTGCTGATCCTGATCTACTACGCCCTGCCCTTTGTCGGCATCGTCTTCTCCTCCTTCACCGCCGCGGCGATCGCGCTCTCGATCGTGCTGGGCGCCTATTCGGCGGAGGTGGTGCGGGCCGGCATCCAGGCGGTGCCGGGCGGCCAGTTCGAGGCGGCTTCGGCGCTCGGGCTGCATTTCTGGCTCACCATGCGCAAGGTCATCCTGCCGCAGGCGATCCGCATCGTCATCCCGCCGCAGGCGTCGAACTGCGTCTCGATCATCAAGGACACTTCGCTCGCCTCGGTCGTCGCCACGACGGACCTGCTCAAGCAGGCGACCGACGCCCAGGCGCTGTTTGCCAATCCGACGCCGCTCCTCGGGGCGGCACTGATCTACGTCGCCATTCTCTGGCCGCTGGTGCGGCTGACGAGCTGGCTCGAAAAACACTACCAGCAGGCCTATGCACGCTGAAGGAGACACTATGAAGGACGGTTCCGGCTATTTCCTCTACCATTCGATCGGCCAGTATCCGGGCAAGGCGGAGGCGCTCGCCGAAGCGATGGCGAAATTCGGCCAGGTCTGGGGCGCCGCCGACGACGCCCAGTGGGGCTATGTGCTCGCCGAACGCGCCCGCTTCATCGACCGCTGGCGCGAGATCATCTCCGCGCCCGCGGGTACGCTGACCACGAGCGAGAATGTCACGCAGTCGCTGCACATGCTGATGACGGCGCTGCCGCCGGAGGAGTTGAAGGGCCGCCGGGTGCTGGTCGCGGGCGACTGCTTTCCGTCCAACCATTTCATGCTGACCGCACTCGCAGAACGCCTCGGTTTCACGCTGGAGACGGTCCCGCTGCGCCAGGGCGCCGCTTGGGTCGAAGACGAAGACATGATCGCCCATTGGGGGCCGGACGTGGCGCTCGCCCTGATCACCTGGGTCTCCTCCACCTCGTCGCATCGGGTGGATCTCGAGGCGCTGGTCGCCCATGGCCGCCAGATGGGCAGCATCATTGGTGTCGACATCACCCAGGCGGCCGGCCTGGTGCCCTTCTCGGTCCTGGAGCCGGCGGTCGATTTCACCATCACCACCAGTCTCAAATGGATGTGCGGCACACCGGGCGCCGGTATCCTGCATGTCGCAGAACCGTTGATCGCCCGCGCGCGGCCGGCGCTGCGCGGCTGGTTCAGCCAGGAAAACCCCTTCAACTGGAATCTCGACACGTTCGAATATGCCCCTGATATCCGTCGCTTCGACAACGGCACGCCGGGCTGCATGGCAGCCCTCGCGTCCCTGCCGGCACTCGACTGGTATGCCGCCCAGGACAAGAAGGCGATGCTCGCGCACAACCGCACCCTGACCGGCCGACTGATCGAGGCTGCCGACGAACTCGGCCTGCATCTCGCCACGCCCCGCGCCGAGGCTGCGCGCGGCGGCAGCATCATGGTGCGGCTACCGGACGAGAAGCCGGCGGGGGCCGTTCTCTCGACCCTCAAGGCGGCCGGTATCTATGCCGACGCGCGCGGACAGACACTGCGGCTCTCGCCGGGCGTGATGACCGACGACGCGGGTACCGATCGAGTTATCCGGGAACTGACGGCGCTGAGAGCCTGAGCTGCGGCCTCTTCGATCAGGGAGACAGGAGGGCAAGCCGGTTGCCCTCGCTGTCGCTGACTTCAGCAACGTAGCCGCTTTCGCCCTGAAGAGTCTTGGGAAAGAGGATTTCGCTTCCGAGCGAGACAGCCATGTGCAGGGCGGCATCGATGTCGGGCACACGGAAATAGACGACGGCACCCTCGAGTGAAGGCTTGTAGATCGGTCCCGCAGCGAGCGCTACGCTTGCGCCCTCCTCCCCTTCCTCGAACGGAAAGAACACCATCCGGCTGTCATGGATGCTCTCGACCTCGCCGAAGGACAGATCGAAGAGACGGGCGTAGAAATTTCTCGCCCGCCGCATGTCTGTTACCGGGATTTCGACATGAGCAACGACAGCCATGTGTGCCTCCCGCACCCGGCACACTTTACAGAGCATGCCGTCCGTCTGCGATTTAGCTGTCGAGGAAGCTCCTGAGCTTCCTGGAACGGCTCGGATGCTTAAGCTTGCGCAGCGCCTTCGCTTCGATCTGGCGGATGCGCTCGCGCGTGACCGAGAACTGCTGGCCGACTTCTTCAAGCGTGTGGTCGGTGTTCATGCCGATGCCGAAACGCATGCGCAGGACGCGCTCCTCGCGCGGCGTCAGTGAGGCGAGCACGCGCGTCGTGGTCTCGCGCAGATTGGCCTGGATCGCGGCATCGATCGGCAGAAGCGCGTTCTTGTCCTCGATGAAATCGCCGAGATGGCTGTCCTCTTCGTCACCCACGGGGGTTTCGAGCGAGATCGGCTCCTTGGCGATCTTCAGCACCTTGCGCACCTTCTCGAGCGGCATGGCGAGCTTTTCGGCCAGTTCTTCCGGCGTCGGCTCGCGGCCGATCTCGTGCAGCATCTGGCGCGAGGTGCGGACGATCTTGTTGATCGTCTCGATCATGTGCACCGGAATGCGGATCGTGCGGGCCTGGTCGGCGATCGAACGGGTGATCGCCTGCCGGATCCACCATGTCGCATAGGTCGAGAACTTGTAGCCGCGGCGATACTCGAACTTGTCGACCGCCTTCATCAGGCCGATATTGCCTTCCTGGATCAGGTCGAGGAACTGCAGGCCGCGGTTTGTGTACTTCTTGGCGATCGAGATCACGAGGCGGAGGTTGGCTTCCACCATCTCCTTCTTGGCGATGCGCGCCTCGCGCTCGCCCTTCTGCACCATCTGCACGATGCGGCGGAATTCCGTGATCGAGATGCCGGTTTCGCTTGCGAGATTCTGGATCTCCTGGCGGAGGTCCTTGATCGTCTGGTTCTCGCTCTTGGAGAATTCCTTCCAGCCACGGCCGGCGAGATTGCCGATCGACTTCATCCAGTTGGGATCGAGCTCGGCACCCATATACTGGTCGAGGAACTGGTCGCGGGCGACGCCGAAGCTTTCGGCGAGACGGAGCAGCTTTCCTTCGTTCTGCACCAGGCGCTTGTTGATCTCGTAGAGCTGCTCGACGAGGCTGTCGATGCGGTTCTGGTTGAGCGACAGCGACTTGACCGCCGTGATCAGCTCGTCCTTGAGTTCCTTGTAGCGACGCTCCTGGGCCGGGGACAGCGTGGCGGAAGCGGCAAGCCGGGCCTCCACCTGCTGGTCCTGCAGCTTGCGGAGCTTCTTGTAGGTCTCGGCGATCTGGTCAAGGGTTTCCATCACCTGCGGACGGAGCTCGGCTTCCATCGCCGCGAGCGAGAGGTTGGACTCGTCTTCGTCCTCTTCCTCTTCCTCGGGCGGCAGGCCTTCGCCGCCGACATTGGTGATGTCGTCGTCCTCGCTGCCGCCGAAGCGGGCGCGGCGCGCCTTTTCTTTCTCTTCGGCCGCCTTGCGGTCGGCTTCGATCTTCTCGGGGCTCTGGAACTGCGGCGCGGCCTTGGCTTCGGGGCCGGAATAGGTGGTCTCGAGATCGATGATCTCGCGGAGCAGCGTCGTGCCTTCGTTCAGCTCGTCGCGCCAGATGATCAGCGCCTGGAAGGTCAGTGGGCTCTCGCAGAGGCCCTGGATCATCGTCTCGCGGCCGGCCTCGATGCGCTTGGCGATCGCGATTTCGCCCTCGCGCGACAGGAGCTCGACCGAACCCATTTCGCGCAGATACATGCGCACCGGGTCGTCGGTGCGGTCGGTCGGCTCTTTCTTCTTCGTCGCCGCCAGCGCAGTGCCCGCCGAGGTCGTGATCTCGCCGCCTTCGCTTTCGCCGTCTGAGTCGCCGTCGCTGTCGCCTTCTTCCTGCGCCCGCTCCTCGACATCCTCGTCTTCGACGACATTGATGCCCATATCGGACAGCATCGCCATCGTGTCTTCGATCTGCTCGGAGGTCACTTCTTCCGACGGCAGAACGGCATTGAGTTCGTCCATGGTGACATAGCCGCGCTTCTTGGCGGCCTTGATCATCTTCTTGACGGCGTCATCAGAAAGGTCCAGAAGCGGTCCATCGGGCGCGCCTTCGCGTTCGGTTTCGGCTTCTTCGTTTTCTTTGACTTTGGTTGCCATATTCCGCGACTTTCTCTACGCCAATGACCGCTTTCGGCTCTGCTCGGGCGCAACGCCTCGGCCAGACGAATCAACGGGTCGAACTAACAGGATGACGGATTAAGGGCCGATTAATCGCCTTGCACCGACCGTCCGACCGGAACGTCGTGGCGCGCGACAATCGTGCCAAACCTATCAAGCCTGCGATGGATTTATTCTCGGTTTCTGCCAGAGTTGGTGATTCCCGCAATTTTATGTCCCGTCAAGCCAATTAGCTGAAAAAGACGCAAAAAGCCCGTTCTTAGGGGTGGTCCTGTCACCGTCGCATCTATTTAGGAATGATCGGCGGCGAGACAAGAGCCGGATCACGAGAAAGCCTGCAGCAAAGTTATCGTGCGAGGATGCGCCGGCCTTCGCTCCGGAGGCCTCTGCAGGGAGACCATCATGAAGACGACACGCGGCACGACCGACGCGGACGACATTACGGGCAAGGCATCGCGCGATGTCATTCTGGGCCTCGCCGGCGACGACCTCATCTCGGCAGGCGGCGGCAACGACCTGGTCCGCGGCGGTGACGGCATAGACTTCATCTATGGCGGAACCGGAGCGGACAGGCTGTTCGGCGAAGCCGGCGTGGACTACCTCTTCGGCGACGGCGGCGACGACCGGCTGAGCGGCGGCGAAGGGAACGACATTCTCGTGGGGGGAGCCGGCAACGACCGGCTCGATGGAGGCGCCGGCGACGACCGTCTTTTCTCAATCACCGGCGACGATCAACTGATCGGCGGCGAGGGAAACGACTATTTCGAAGTCGGTTCCGGCTTTGCCCACGCCTCCGACGCCTCCGGCAACGATGAATATGTCATCGTAATCGGCGCCACCGCGTCGATCGATGATGCGGGCGGCACGGACAAGATCCACTTCAAGGACCTCGACAGCGCCAACACGATCCTTGTCGACGACCTCACATTGGAGCGGTGGGGCAACGATCTGGTCATCTCCCTCGAAGGCCACGAGGGGGAGATCACCATCACGTCCTTCTTCGACGAGGACAAGGCCCATCGCGTCGAAAGGATCTATGACGAGAACGCGGAAGCGTCCACGGGCTACAGCCTCAGCATCGAGGCCGTTATGGACATGGCAAGCGGCGATTCCGTCAGCGGCTCCGACCTCTGGGATCTCTGAGGCGGCGCGTCAGAACGCGTCCGGAAGCCCTTGCTTCCCGTCATTGCCAGTCCATCACAACCTTGCCGGAATTGCCCGACCGCATCGCCTCGAAGCCGTCGCGGAAGTCCTCGATCTTGATCCGGTGCGTGATGATCTGGCTGACGTCGAGGCCGCCCTGGACGAAGGCGATCATCTTGTACCAGGTCTCGAACATCTCGCGGCCATAGATGCCCTTGAGCGTCAGCATCTTGAAAATCACCTTGTTCCAGTCGATGCCGAAGCCGTCTGGCGCAATACCAAGGATCGCGATCTTGCCGCCATTGTTCATCGTCTCGATCATCGAGCGGAAGGCCGGTGGCGCGCCCGACATTTCGAGCCCGACATCAAAACCTTCCTTCATGCCGATGGAATTCATCACGTCCTTGAGATCCTGCTTCGACGCATCGACGACGTGATCGATGCCGCATCGGCGTGCAAGCTCGAGCCGGATGGGATTGATGTCGGTGATGACGACCTTGCGGGCGCCCGACCGCTTGGCGACCATGGCGCCCATGATGCCGATCGGCCCGGCGCCGGTCACCAGCACGTCCTCGCCCACGAGATCGAAGGAGAGCGCCGTGTGCACGGCATTGCCGAAAGGATCGAAGATCGCCGCCACCTCGTCGGGCACGTCGTCGGGTATGGCGACGACATTGTGCTCGGGGATGCAGACGAATTCGCCGAACGAGCCCGGCCGGTTGACTCCGACGCCCTGGGTGTAGTGGCAAAGATGCCCCCGGCCCGCGCGGCAGTTGCGGCACTTGCCGCACACGATATGCCCCTCGCCCGACACCCGCTCGCCGACCTGGTACTTGGTTACCGACGAGCCGATCTCGGCAACCTCGCCGACGAATTCGTGACCGACCACCATCGGCACCGGAATGGTCTTCTGTGCCCAGGCGTCCCAGTTCCAGATATGCACATCGGTGCCGCAGATGGCGGACTTTTTGACCTTGATGAGAACATCGTTCGGACCAGGTTCCGGAACCGGCACATGCTCCATCCAGAGGCCGACTTCGGGCTTTGCCTTCACCAGTGCGCGCATCATGTTGGACATATGGAATTCCTCACAAAATCAAGTATCGCCCGAAGGCTTCACCTAGGAACGCACGCCCGGTGAGCAGAAGGCGAACCAGTGGCCGAAGTTGGTCAGGGGTAAAGCCACCGCATTCAGATCACCCCGAGTTCCTTCCCCACCTCGGCAAAGACAGAGATCGCCTTCTCAACGTCGCCGCGCGAATGCGCCGCCGACATCTGCGTGCGGATCCGCGCCTGCCCCTTGGGAACGACCGGGAAGGAGAAGCCGACGACATAGACGCCCTTGACCAGCATCCGAGCGGCCATCTCCTGCGCGAGCGCCGCCTCGCCGAGCATGACGGGAATGATCGGATGCCCCTCGCCGGCAAGCCTGAAGCCGAGCTTCGTCATCTCCGCCCGGAACAGGGCGGCGTTGTCGTAGAGCCGCTTGCGCAGCCCGCCACCATCCTCGATCAGGTCGAAGACCTTCAAGGACGCTACGGCTATGACAGGCGCCAGCGTGTTGGAGAACAGGTAGGGCCGGGAGCGCTGGCGGAGCCAATCGACCACCTCGCGCTTGCCCGACGTATAGCCACCGGACGCGCCGCCCAACGCTTTGCCGAGCGTGCCGGTGATGATGTCGATCCGCCCCTCGACGCCGCAATGCTCGGCCGAGCCGCGGCCGTGCTGGCCCACGAAGCCCACTGCATGGCTGTCGTCGACCATCACCATCGCGCCATACTTTTCCGCGAGATCGCAGACGCCGGCGAGATTGGCGATGATGCCGTCCATCGAAAACACGCCGTCGGTGGCAATCAGCTTGAACCGGCTACCCTCGGCCTTCTTCAATTCTTCTTCCAACGCCGCCATGTCGTTGTTGGCATAGCGGAAGCGCTTGGCTTTGGAGAGCCGGACGCCATCGATGATCGAGGCGTGGTTGAGCGCATCGGAAATGATCGCGTCCTCCTCGCCGAGCAACGTCTCGAAGAGCCCGCCATTGGCGTCGAAGCAGGACGAATAGAGGATCGTGTCTTCCATCCCGAGGAAGGCCGATATTCGGGCCTCGAGTTGCTTGTGCTCCTCCTGCGTGCCGCAGATGAAGCGCACGGAGGCCATTCCGTAACCGTAGCGGTCAAGCGCCAATTTGGCAGCCGCGGCCAGCTCTTCATTGTCGGCGAGACCCAGATAGTTGTTGGCACAGAAGTTCAGCACATGCGCGCCGCCGGCCACCTCGATCTCACCCGCCTGCTTGGAGGTGATCACTCGCTCCGACTTGTAGAGGCCTGCGGATTTCAGTCCGGCGAGCTCCGTTCTCAGGTGGTCGAGAAACCCTGGCTGCATGCGATCGTCCCCGGTTGGCATCGATGCCTGCTATAGCAGAGACCGGGGGCCGTTGCTGCATTTGCGACGCCGGAATCTTGACGTCGCGAGAACAGCTCAGTACCGGCCGGGGCGGAAGGGCTGCATGTCGACCGGGGGCGTGTCGCCGTCCATCATCGCCGCGATTGCCTCCGCACTCGCCGGGCCGAGCGTGAAGCCCTGGTGGCCGTGACCGAAATTCATCCACAAGCCCTTCTGATATTGAGAGGCGCCGATAACGGGTAGCATGTCCGTCATGCAGGGCCGCGTGCCGAACCAGGGCTTGTCCTCGACGCGCTCGCCGAGCGTCAGGAGTTCGCCCGCGGCCCGCTCTGCGCGTTCGAGCTGTCCATAAGCGGGCGCCGCGTCGAATGCGGCGACATGCGCGCCCGTCGTGATCCGTGTTCCGGCAGCCATCGGCGCCATCACATAGCCGGCGCCTGTGTCGAGAATCGGCGCCTGGAGCGGCAGCGGCGAGCGGTAATGGGCATGATAGCCGCGTTTGCGCACCATGGTGAAGCTGTGCCCCAGAGGGCGCAGCAGTTCCGAGGACCATGGACCGAGGCAGACGACGGCGGTCTCGGCGGTGATCCGGCCCCCTTCTGTCTCGACGGACCAGCCCGCAGCGGTCCGCTCCAGCGTCTCGGCCTTGCCGATGACGAAGCGGCCGCCGGCGCGGGTGAAGAGTTCGCCATAGGCCTCGACCAAGGCGCCTGGATTGCTGGCCGTCCAGGAATCCATCCAGTGGATCGAGCCCACGCCGCCATGGCTGAGTGCCGGCTCGTCCTGCAGCGTTTCCTGCGCCGTCCTGACGGTCGACGGGACACCGTAGGTCAGCCGGATCCGCTCAGCCTCGGCAATGCCCGCATCGAGGTCCGCCTGACTGCGATAAAGCACCCGCCAGCCCGAGCGCCGCACGAGATTGTCGGCGCCGGCCCGCGCGATCAGCGGCGCGTGGCTGCCGGTCGCGCGGCGGATCAGGCTTGCCCAGGCGACCGAGAGGCGTCGATGGCGGGAAGGCGCGGAGTTCCACCAGTAGCGCAGCAGCGGCTTGGCGTGGAAGGGCAGCTCGCGCAGCGAATAGTGGACATCGTTGCTGCGGCCAGTCGCGATGTCGAACAGTGCCTTGAGTGTGCGCGGCATCGCATAGGGTTCGACAGCCTCAGCCTGGATGATGCCGGCATTGCCGAAACTCGTCTCACGGCCTGGCGCCTTGCGATCGACGAGCGTGACGTCCCAGCCGCGGTCGCGAAGCGCGAGCGCGGTGGTGACGCCGACCATGCCTGCTCCCAAGACGATCGCGCTCTTCATGTCAGCATCCCTGCAGCAATTGTTCTGCCGTTTCAGTAGATGCGGACGCCCTGACGTTCAAGCTCCGACTGAAGTTCGGCAATGTGGACGTCCGCGAAATCCTGCCCCGACTTGACGGAGAGGGCCGCAGCTACGCCGGCCCCCTGCCCGGCAACCGCGCAGCAGGCCATGTTGCGGGTTGCCGCATGCGCGATCCGGTCGCCGCCGATCGCGCGACCCGCCACGATCAGGTTCTTCACCCCCTTCGGCAACATCGCACGGTAGGGGATCTGCATGTAGCGGCCCGTCGTCGGCAGGATCAGCACGCCGTAGCCGTCGATGAATTCGGGATAAATGCCGATCGTGTCCTCGAACCGGCCCTCGTTGCGCACGTCGCTTTCCGTCATGTTGTAGATGGCGTCGATCTTGCGGGTGTCGCGAATGCCGATCGTCATGCCGAAATTGCGGAGCCGGGCGCCCTCGCAGCCCGGCGTGTAGCGCCGGAGCGCTTCGACCGCCAGCATCGCCTGCTTGCGCCCCTCGATCTCGAAGCGGGTCATGCTGTCAGGGTCGGTGCCGTCGCAGCCGGCGAGATGAACAAGGTTCATATAGGTGAGTTCGCCCGAGTCGTGCATCGCCCCCCAAGTGCCGGCGATGGTGTTGAGATGCTTCGGGATCACCCCGTCCCGGATCGCCTGGGCGAAGGGCTTGGCGAGGAAAGGCGAGAACATGGTGTCCTCCTTGCCCGAGGTCTCGATTTGCCATTCCCCCGTGGACCAGCTGCCATAGGTCTGCGGATCGGCCTTGATGCCCTCCATGAACCGCCGCTTGTCGACGCCAGCGAGATGGAACATCACGGACGCCGCCTGCATGTGCTCGACCGGTGTCTTGACGACGGCGGCCCCGGCGCGGGTCGCCACATCTGCGTCGCCGGTCGCGTCGATCACCCGCTTGGCCAGGATCGCCTCACGACCGGCCTTCGATTCGACGATGATCCCGGTGATCGCGTCGCCGTCCAGGATCGGTGCCGCGAACTGCCTGTGCAGCATCGGGTGGATGCCGGCCTCTTCGACCAGGGCGTCGGCAACCAGCTTGAAACCTTCCGAATCGAGCTCGTAGGACAGCGACTGGCTTTCCGGGACCGCCGCGCCCATGGCCTTGGCGCGCTCCTCGAATTCGCGTCCAATGCCGTTCGCTTCCACCGTCTTTTCGTGCCGGTACCAGGCAAAACCCTCGACGCCCACGACCGTGATATTGCCGCCGAAGCATCCAAAGCGTTCGACCAGGGTCACCTCCACCCCGGCGCGTGCGGCGGCGAGCGCCGCAGCAAGGCCGCCCGGCCCCGATCCGACGACGAGGACATCGGTCCTGCGGATCACATCGATGCGGCGGGCGGGTTCCGTGATGAAGGCGGGAGTATCGGGCATGGGGCGTCTCTCGGTCTGGGAAGGCGAGAGCCTAGGAACTTCCCTGCCCGCAGGAAGCTCCAGTCGCGACAGGCGGAAGAATTTTTGCCGCCCCGCAATCCTCGATCCATGCTGCGACCCTAGAAGGGGGTGGAATCAGGACCCGATCGCAGGATGCCCGCATGACCGCAGACACCTTCTTCTATCCCTCGGGCGGCGAGGATGCCTTCTTCGAGAGGATCAAGGCACTGGCGGCGAAATATCCGCACGACATCAGGCATTATCTCGATCTGTTCACGGTCTATACGAGCCGCCGCAGCTTCATCCGCCAGCTGGCGCACTACGAACTCTTCAAGCTCACGGTCGATCTGCCCGGCCACTATCTCGATTTCGGCGTCTATTACGGCAAGTCCTTCTTCAGCTGGCACAAGTTCCTGGAGGTGTTCACACCGACCGCCACCCACAAGAAGGTGTTCGGCTTCGACACCTTTTCCGGCTTCCCGAGCTTTGCACCCGAGGACGGAACCGAGGACGGAACGATCCAGAAGACGGCAGGCGGCTTGAGCTCGAAGACCTTCTTCGACGAGTTCAAGGAACTCCTCGACATTCACAATGCCGACGGCGTCATCCCGGCCAATCGGGGCTCGATCGTCGTCGGCAATATCACCGACACGCTGCCCGACTGGCTCGACAAGAACCCCGAAGCCCGTTTCTGCCTGATCAATATCGACGTCGACATCTACGAGCCGACCGCCGCCGTCCTCGATCTCTGCTGGGACCGCATGCCCAAGGGCGCCGTGCTGATCCTCGACGAATACGGCACGAGCAAATGGCCCGGCGAGACCCGTGCCTGGGACGAGTTCGCGGCGAAACGTGGCATCAATGCAGGGGTCCGGCGGTTCCCCTTCGCCAATGCACCCGGCGGATATGTGATCAAGGCGTGAGCAGACGGGTTCCGGCTCGCTGCGCTTGATGGTCAATTCTTAACCGAGAGCCTGCGGCACCTTGGGGACGGTGGCGAATTCGGGATTGCCCTGGCTGCTGCGTGCCATGGAGAGGCTTGCGCGCGACAAGCCGGCGTCCCCGGGCGGCGCCTGTCATGCCTCTGGCCCGAGCGCCTCTCCGACCGCGACAGCGATTGCGCCCGGATCCCCTCCTCGAAAGAGGCCTCAAGGAACAGGGCGATCCGTTCCTCGGTGTCGAGATAGTCCGCCACATCCCAATTGCGTGTCTCCAGGGGCACGGTTTTGCTCCTTGAGTTCGGCGGCCAGACGCCTGGCCAGGGCGATGTCACCGGGCTGGCTGCCTCTGTCGCCGCCAAAGAGCAGCAGCACATGGACGTCGCCCCGACGCGTGGGATTGAGTCGGTATTGGGGGGTCGGAGTCGATATGCCATTCACCGATGCCGTCATCGGCCGCGTCCGTTCCAGGTCGAACGCCGGATCAGCCGCGCATTGATCCTTGCCCTCGCCGGGGTATCGGGAAGGCGCGCGAACCAACGATCACAATGCGGCGTGACCCTGATCTCGACCATTGTATCCCATAGGTTACAATATTCAGTGCCCGCCTCCAGCCGGCCCCTTGACCCGGCCGGACATGACGCCGAATCCATCCACCAGCGCCTCCTGATTCTCCAGCCGCACGACCTCAAGTTGGACTTCCTTGAGCGCCAGCATCAGTCGCGCCACCTCAGCCTCGGCATTCTCCTCGACCGCTTCAGCGAGCTCACGCTCGATTTCGTGGCGCTGGCGGACGAGCGCCCGAGCCCGCTGCTGCAGCGCCAGCGCCTGCTGGTAGCCCTCCCGCGCGTCCTCGATCGCCGCCTGTTCCGTCGCAGTCCAGAGACGCGCGAAGCGGATCTGTTTGTCGAGGCTGGCGAGCAGCGCTTCGAAACCCTGCGTTTCGAGGGCGGTCATGAGTTCTTCGCGTGTCAGTTCATGTCCACTCGCTGCCGCAATGCCCATCACGGCCTGCCAGAACCGGCGCATGTCACGGTTTTCGAACTCGATCTGGCGCAGCGCATCGTAGTCCTCGAAAAACAGGCCGGGATGGTTGACGACGGTCATGGCGAGTGCGCTCTCGCGCAGGGATGGCAGGTTGGCGTAACCCGCCACCAATCCCGACCGGGCGAGCCTGTCGGAGACGGGTGCCGCCCTGCCCGGTCCTGTCTGCCCCGGCCGACCCGGCTGGAACCCCCGCTGGCTGAACGGCCGGCGCTGCTCGCCGCTTGCCTGGCCGGCAGGGCGGAAGAAGGCGTAGAGCCGGTCGCGCATGTCCTGCTGGTAATGCCGACGCACGCTTTCGTCGGCAATGACCTGCGTCACCTGGCGGAGCCGGGCCTCGAGTTCCGCCCGCTTTTCCGGCGTTTCGAACGCGGTACCGGACGTTTCCCGCAGCCAGACCATGTCGGCGAGCGGCCGCGCCTCGGCGATCACCTTGTCGAAGGGAGCACGGCCCTCGACCTTGACGAGGTCGTCGGGATCCTTGCCATCGGGCAGGAGCGCGATCCTGAGCGACTGCCCCGGCTTCAGGACCGGCAGGGCGAGATCGACGGCGCGCGAGGCCGCCCGCATGCCGGCACCGTCGCCGTCGAAGCAGAGCACCGGCACCGGCGCCATTTTCCAGAGCAGTGCGAGCTGGTTCTCGGTGAGAGCCGTCCCGAGCGGGGCAACGGCATTTTCGATGCCGGCCTGCGCGAGCGCGATCACGTCCATATAGCCCTCGACCACGATCACGGCTCCATCTCCGCCCGCCCCCGAAATCGCGCGCCGGGCACGGGCGAAGTTGAACAGCACCTGCCCCTTGGAGAAGAGCTCGGTTTCGTTCGAGTTAAGGTATTTGGCGGGCGCGTCGGGTGACAGCGCACGGCCGCCGAAGGCGATCACCTTCTCGCGAGACGACAGAATCGGAAACATCACACGGTCGCGGAAGCGGTCGTAGGACACGGGAATGTCCGCTCCATGGACGACGAGTCCGCAGGCCTCGATCTCCTCCTTGGCGACGCCCTTGGATGCCAGAAACTCCTTGAGTCCATTGCGGCTATCAGGCGCGTAGCCGAGCCGGAACGCCTCGATCGTCCGGCCGCTCAGGCCGCGATCGCGGAGATAGGCGCGCGCCTTGGCACCGACCGCCGCCTGCAGCTGGTCCTGGAAGAACCGTGTCGCGAGCTCCATCACGTCATAGAGCGTATGCCGCTGCCGCTCGCGCCGTTCGGTTTCGGCGTCAGGCGCCGGCAGAGCGACGCCCGCGATATCGGCCACCTGCTGGACGGCCTCGTTGAAGGCGACCCCGTCGAGCTCCATGAGAAACCGGAAATGGTCGCCCGAGACTCCGCAGCCGAAGCAGTGGTAGCGCCCCTTGCGATCCTCGCAGTGAAAACTCGGCGTCTTCTCGCCGTGAAAGGGACAGCACGCCCAGAAATCGCCGCGCCCCGCATTGGTCTTCTTCCGGTCCCAGGTCACACGCCGCCCGATGACCTCGGAAATGGTCACCCGGTCGCGCAACTCGTCGAGGAACTGTTGGGAAAAGCGCATGGATGGATCGGTCCTGTTGGCCCGATATAAGCACTACCGGCGTTACATGCAAAGCAGGGCCGGCCCGAGCCATCCGGGCCACGCCAACTCCCTAGGGGCTCAGCCCAGCAGCGCCTTGATCTGGCCGGACGCCTTGCCGAAATCCATCTGGCCGGGAAAACGCTCTCGCAGCACGGCCATGACCTTGCCCATGTCCTTGATGCTGGCGGCGCCAACCTCGGCGATCACGCCCTTGATCGCATCGGCCGCCTCGGCTTCCGAAAGCTGCTTCGGCATGAATTCGGAGATGATGGCGATCTCCTCCCGCTCCTTGGCGGCAAGTTCCGGTCGGCCGCCCTCGTCGTAGATCTTGGCCGACTCTTCGCGCTGCTTGACAAGCTTGGCCAGGAGCTGCGCGATGTCGCCGTCTGTCGTCTCCGGATTGGGCTTGGTGCGGTTGGCGATATCGAGATCCTTGATTGCCGCCTGCACCATGCGGATCGTCGAAATCCGCGCGCTGTCCTTCGCCTTCATCGCCACCTTCAGGGCGTCCATCATCGTCTCGCGCATGGCCGGATTCTCCTTCTTGTGTCGAGGCTTATGGCGAAGCAGGCGGCGAAATGCAACGCACTTGCCTCAAGCACCTGGAATCACTCGCACTTTTATTCGCGGGAAAAGTGCCTGCTGCATTGACCGGCCCGGCCGCCATGACTATTTTCCCGGCTCAACCACAAAGAAGGGGAAGATTGGCAACGCCGGACGCCTGTCCGTGCGCAATTTTTCGCGAGCACGAGGCGACCCGTTCCCAGCACGGCGCCGGAATGGAGAAGCATGACCCAAGGTTGGACCCGGCAGAAACCCACAGCGCTCCTCGTCCTGGCGGACGGCACCGTCATCGAAGGCAAGGGCATCGGCGCGACGGGGCGTGTCCAGGCGGAGGTCTGCTTCAACACCGCCCTGACAGGCTACCAGGAAATCCTGACCGATCCGTCCTATCTCGGCCAGATCGTCACCTTCACCTTCCCGCATATCGGCAATATCGGCGCCAATGACGAGGATATCGAAGACCTGACGCCCGCCGCCCGCAGGGGCGCCGTCGGCGTCATCTTCAAGGCCGACATCACCGATCCCTCCAACTATCGCGCCGTTCGGCATCTCGATGCCTGGCTGAAAGCCCGCGGCATCATCGGCCTCTGCGGGATCGACACGCGGGCGTTGACCGCCTGGATCCGCGAAAACGGCATGCCGAACGCCGTGATTGCCCATGATCCGAACGGCGTGTTCGACATCGAGGCGCTGAAGGTTGAAGCCAAGGCCTGGAGCGGGCTCGAAGGGCTCGATCTCGCCAAGGACGCCACCTCCGGCCAGTCGTCGCGCTGGAGCGAGAAGCCCTGGGTCTGGAACGAGGGATTTTCCGACCTGGCCGAAGCTGACGCCAAGTATCACATCGTCTGCCTGGATTACGGCGTAAAGCGCAACATCCTTCGGCTTTTCGCGGGGCTCGACTGCAAGGTCACGGTCATGCCGGCCACCTCGTCGACGGCGGATGTGCTGGCCCAGAAGCCTGACGGCATCTTCCTATCGAACGGTCCGGGCGATCCGGCTGCGACGGGTGCCTATGCGGTTCCGGTCATCCGCGACCTCGTTGGAACCGACATTCCGCTGTTCGGCATCTGCCTCGGCCACCAGATGCTGGGCCTGGCGCTCGGCGGCAAGACGGCCAAGATGCATCAGGGCCATCACGGCGCCAACCATCCGGTAAAGGATCACACGACCGGCAAGGTCGAAATCGTGTCGATGAATCACGGCTTTGCGGTGGACGCAAAGTCGCTGCCGGCCAATGTCGAAGAGACCCATGTCTCGCTTTTCGACGGCACGAATTGCGGCCTGCGGCTCAGCGGCAAGCCGGTCTTTTCGGTGCAGCACCATCCCGAGGCCTCGCCCGGGCCGCAGGACAGCCATTATCTCTTCCGCCGCTTCGTCAACCTGATCCGCGAGCGCAAGGGCGAGCCGGCACTCGCCGAACGCTGACCCGGAAGGAGAGCAGATGCGACCCCGTCCGCTGATGCTCTCCGCCGTCACCCGCCGCAACCGCCATGAGGTGATGACCGAGGTCAACGACGCGGTCGTCGCCGCAGGCGGCTGGGTCGAAGGTCACACGCTTTTCTCCAACATTGCCACCACCTTCCGTACGGTACTGCCGGAGCCTGCCGTTTCGGCATTCGCGGCAGCCGTCGTGCAACTCGGCGTCCATCTCGATGCCGAGAGCATCGATGCGATCGCCGCCATCGGATCGGCGCCGCGACAGGCCACGGAACGCTCTGTCACGCTCAACGTCACCTTCGTGCATGACGAACCGGATCTGCGGCGGGAAGTGCCGATGGTGCCGGGCTGAGAGCTCAGCCGGTCAGCGGCAACCGCCGCACGAGGATCGCGAACCGTCCGAGCAGCAGGATCGAGGCCGCGAGCAGCCCGAAGACGAAGCCCAGCCAGATGCCGATGCCACCCCAACCGAGCGGGAAGGCGAGCACATAGGCAAGCAGGAAGCCGATGCCCCAATAGGAGATCAGTGCCAGCACCATTGGCGTCTGCGTGTCCTTGATGCCGCGCAGGAGGCCCGCGCCGATCGCCTGCAGCCCATCGACCATCTGGAAGATCCCGGCCACAACGACGAAAGTGGTGGCAAATCCGAGGACGAGGGCTGCGTCCTCCTTCGACCGGTCGAGGAACAGGCCCGCGAAGAACCCCGGGAAGAGCGCGAAGAGCAGGCCGCCGATCGTGGCGCAGCCGGCCGAGACGATGATCACGACCCAGGCAGCGCGGATCATGCCCGTGCGGTCGCCGCTGCCGGCAGCGATGCCGACCCGCACGGTCGCCGCTTGCGCGAGACCGAGCGGGATCATGAAGGCGACCGAGGCGCATTGCAGCGCAATGCCGTGGGCGGCGAGTTCGGGCGTGCCGATCCAGCCCATCAGAAGCGACGCAACGGTGAAGAGGCTGACTTCGGCGAGAATGGTGAAGGCGATCGGCAGTCCGAGCCCAACCACTTCCCGCAGCATGTGCCAGTCGGGTCGCCAGAAACGGACGAAGATCTCGAACCGGCGAAGCTCTGCCACGTGTTCGATATACCAGACCGTCAGGACCACGCTCAGCAGGTTGACGCCGAAGGCGACCATCGCCGCGCCCCGCATGCCCCAGGCCGGCAGTCCGAAATGGCCGAGCACCAGCGCATAGGCGCAAACGGCGTTGACGACGAGGATGATCAGCGTGACGTAGAGCACGAATCCCGCCCGGCCGACCGCGCTCAGGAGCGCCCTGAGCACCATGAAGGAAAGCGCCGGGAACATGCCCCAGCCGGCAATCTGCAGGTAGCCGGCGGCAAGCTGGGCGATGTCGCGATTCTGGCCGGCAGCCACGAGCACGGCTTCGGCGTGGAGCACGAGCGGCATGGCAATGGCGGAAAATCCGAGGACGGCCCAGAGGCCCATGCGCACGGCACGGCGAACCCGCTGCACGTCGTCCTGCGCGAAGGCCTGCGCAACGAGCGGCACCACCGCGGCGGTGAAGCCGGAACCGAAGATGAAGATCGTGAAATAGAACTGCGCCGCCAGAACCATCGCGGCAAGCTCGCGCGTGCCGAGGCGCCCGATGATGACGACGTCGGTCAGGTGGATGCCGTGCTGGGCGAGCTGGGCACCGATAAGCGGCAGGCCCAGCGCCAGCGTCTCCACGAAGTGGCGCTTCCAGCTGTTGGCGTCGGGCCCCACTGTCGCTACGCTGTCCGTCATCGTCCTCACCCCATTCTTGGTCGGCACATAGCCGACCCCTCCCGGCAAATCCACCGACGCGGCTGACACAGTTCAAACTTTGATGTCTGCCATCGACACTAGTGATGGGTGCCAGCCGCAACCGTGCCCGTGCCCCGCCAGTGCGGGACCTTGAGCACGAAGACCACGAGCCCGAGAGCCGTCATCGCCGCTGCGGCGAAATAAGGTGCGCCCGGGAAATGCACCTCCGCACCAGGGCCGGAGAAGATCGCGAAGATCGAGGAGAAGAGGAGCGGCCCGACGATCGACGTCACGCTCGAGAGGCTTGTCAGCGTCCCCTGCAGGTCGCCCTGGTCCGACGGCGGCACGCCCGCCGCGCTGATCGCACGAAGCGCGGGATCCGCCATGCCTTCGAGACAGCCGAGGAAGATCACCACGAACACCATCCAGCCCTGCCAGGCGAAGGTGTAGCCAGTGAAGCCGACGATGCAGAAGACGAGCCCGATGACCGCAGTATTCCATTCGCCGTAGCGCTTGACGAAGAACGGCAGCGCCACACCCATCACGACCGCGCTCAGGACGCCGAACGTGCCCAGCGACAGGCTGATCATCAGCGGGCCCCAGCCGTAGCGGTAATCGGAAACGAAGGGCCAGACGACAGGATAGACGACATGGGCGAGCCAGAACAGGAACATGACGGTGACGATCCAGCCGATGCCGCGGTAGGTCCTGAGCTGCATCAGACCGCCGAGCGGGTTGGCCCTCTTCCAGTCGAAGGCCCGTCGCTGGTGTCGCTCCAGCGTCTCAGGCAGGAAGAACATAGCCACGACGAAGTTGAGGAAGGACAGGCCGGACGCAACGAAGAAGGGCACGCGCGGACCGAACTCCCCGAGCAGGCCGCCGATCACGGGTCCGAGCGTGAAGCCGACGCCGAAGGAGATTCCCACCAGGCCGAAATTCTTCGCCCGCGTCTCGTCCGTCGAGATGTCGGCGACATAGGCTGAGGCGGTGGCGTAGCTCGCGCCGGAGATGCCCGCCAGCACCCGGCCGACGAAAAGGATCCAGTAGCTGCCGGCAAGCGCACAGATGAGATTGTCGATCGCGAAGGTGAGGACCGAAGCGAGCAGGATTGGCCGCCGGCCGAAGCGATCCGAGAGATTGCCGATGAAGGTGCCGAACAGAAGCTGCATTAGCGAATAGACGATAAACAGCCAGCTGCCTTCCATCACGCCCTGCGTCGCGTCGGCGCCGGTCAGTTCCTTGAGATAGGCAGGCATGACCGGCATGATCAGCGCGATGCCCATCATGTCCATCAGGAGGATGAAGAAGACCAGCGCGAGACCCCGTCGGGCGCGTTTTTCGTCGATCATGGCGCAAATACCGGCAAATAGGCGCAAGAAGCGCAGAACATAGAGAGAACGTGACCGGCTTCTAGAGGAAATGCCTGAAATCATCAAGCAGAAGCACTGCTCCGGCCGCTCTTGCCGGAGCAGTGATGCTTTTCCGCAACCCCGCGCGGGGACGTCGTAGAGGGATCAGGCGTCCGGGATCAGATCGACCCGGAGAACGTGTCGCAGGCGCTGACCTTGCCGGACTGGAAGCCCTTGCGGAACCAGCGGGCCCGTTGCTCGGACGTGCCATGGGTGAAGGAGTCGGGCACGACATAGCCTTGCGAGCGCTTCTGCAACGCGTCGTCTCCGATCTGTTCGGCAGCGTTCAGCGCCTCCTCGACGTCACCCTGTTCGAGGATGCCTTTCTGGTCGGTATAGCGTCCCCAGATGCCGGCATAGCAGTCGGCCTGCAGCTCGACGCGCACCGACATCGCATTGGCCTCGGTCTCGCTCATCGACTGGCGCGCCCGGTTGAATTTCGGCAGGACACCGGTCAGGTTCTGGACGTGATGGCCGACTTCGTGGGCGATCACATAGGCCTGCGCGAAGTCACCCGATGCCTGGAACCGCGAGCGCATCTCGTCGAAGAAGGCGGTGTCGAGATAGACCCTCTGGTCGGTCGGGCAATAGAACGGCCCGGTCGCGGCGCTCGCCGTGCCGCAGGCGGAGGGATATTCCCCGCTGAAGAGCACGAGCTTGGGCTCGACATAACGTTCGCCGGACGCCGCGAAGATACCCGTCCAGGCGTCCTCGGTCTCGGCGAGAACCTTGCGGACGAAGACCACCGACTCGTCGTTTGTAGACTGCGTATCCACCGTCTGGCTCGAGCTCGGTCGCGAGGAGCTGGTCGAACTGCCGTCACCCAGAAGCGAGCCGACATCGACGCCCATGAACTGCAGCACGATGACCACGATGATGATCAGCACGATCGATCCGATCGAACCGCCGCGCATGCCACCGATCGGGATGTTGACGCCTCGCCGCCCGAAGGGATCGTTTCCGGGCATCGGCCCCCGACTCATGCCGCGAACGTCCTCGACATTGCCCGACTCGCGACTGTCCTTGAGATCCATGCTCGATGCCCTCCATGTCTCAGACCTTATAGCCCGGAGGGGATCGCGCAGACAAGTCGCGGCGGCTCGCGGGCCCGGCAGAACGTGGGACGGCGGGCCTGAGTTCCGTCGTCTCGACGGCGACCGGTACAGTTTTCAGACGCGACCGCCGGAGGGGGCGCCGCGCGGGCGGGTCGCCCAGGCGGCGGCGACGCCACTCGCGGCGACGAAAGCCACCATCATGGCGAAGAAGGCGATGAGCCGAACCGGATCCGGCCAGTCCGTCGGCGGCGCGAAGACGATGGCGTGCATCAGCCGCCCGGGCAGGAGCGTGAAGCCGCCGGCAATGACCACGCCACCGAAATACATGCCCAGCATGTGGGTCCGATGGGCGCGGATCTGGTGGCGGCGTGCCGCCTGTACGCCCTTCCACGAACTGTAGAGGACGAACGCCGAGAGGAGATGGATCGGGCTGAAACCGCCCATGACATTGATCGTGTGAATGAAGAAGGACGACAGCGCAGAGAGAACCATCAGCCCCACCCAGACCCGGCCGAGCAGGCGGTGGCGCGGCGAGCCCTTCCGCGACAGGAAGATATAGGGGCCGAGCAGCGCGGCCGGGACGATGGTGGCGACGTGAATCTGGATCGGCAGGCTGGCATCGAGAAGAGGTGTCAGGGTCACCGGTTTGTCCTCAAGGGGTTGCGACAGACGGGTTGAAATCGTCCCAGCACTCGTTCAACTCTGTGGCGGGATCAATCGCGGATGCGTGAATCGGCATATGAGTTTCGTGGACGGCAGCGCCTTGCACTTCGCGCTTCGTGAAATGCTGAGCCTGATGCGCTCGGTCCGGCTCTGGCTGACCTTCGCTGCAGTGGTCGCCTTGTTCTCGGTCACCGCGCCTTACGGCACAGACAGGCTGGGCCCCCTGCCCCGGTCTGCGTTCTGGCTGCTGCTGCTCGCGGCGACATGGGCCGTCGCGATCGTCTTCGCCGTCGGCGGCGACAGCTTGCTGCGGTCCCGGCTTGGCAGCCGTTTCGTTAGAATGATGATCGGCTCACTTGCCGCGGCGTTTCCGATCGGCCTGATCGTCACCGTCTTCCGGGCCGCCTGGTTCGGAGCGCCGTTCACCCTCGGGCGCACGCTCGGCGAAGCCATGGACGCCCTGCCGCTCTGCGCAGTCTTCTGCGGTCTCTCCTATCTCGCGCTGAGCGGCGAGAAGGATTTCGCGCTGTCTGACCGCCCGGCCGGAGCGATGCCCGCCCCATTCCCGTCTCTGCCGGACAGCACGACCTCCGCGGCCGGCGATCGGACCGGCACTGCGCCACCGCCCCTCCTCGCCCGGCTCTCTCCGGCCAACCGAGGACGGCTCCTTCATATCTCGGTCGAAGACCATTATTCGAAAGTGCGCACTACGTCGGGCAGCGAACTGATCCTCCTGCGCTTCTCGGACGCCATCGGCGAGACGGCCCCCTGCGACGGGCTGCAGGTTCACCGCTCCCACTGGGTGGCTCTCGACTTCGTCGCGGCCCTGCGGCAGACGAACGGACGTCCGGTTCTCGCGCTCCGCGACGGTAGCGAGGTCCCGGTCAGCCGCACCTATCTCGCGGCGGTGCGGCAACGTCTCCTGAGGACTCCGGGGGAGGACAGTCTTCAATCCTGAATTCTATTCAACTTTTCTTTAATTCAGTGAAGTTACCTTAGGCGCCGAGGACGAGCCTGCCGGTCGACCGCGGTCGATGTCGGGATGATGGCTAGTGTATGCTGCGCCGCCGGCGCGATGGGGGGGTTCATGCTTTTCAAATCGGCAACCAGTCGAAACATATTCGCGATTGCGGCATGCGGGCTCGTGACCACGCTCGCAACGGCGGGGATTCTCTTCGCCATCGAATATGGCAGCGCCCACGAATCCACGCTGTCGGAAATACGGGGCATCGCCCGGTCCAATGCACTCGACATCGAGAAGTCGATGACGCAGGGACTCCAGACCGTCTACAATCTCAAGAGCACGCTGACCGCGATGAAAGTCGGCGGCAAGGCCGATCGCGCGAGCGCCGACCGGCTGCTCGAGACGCTGCTGCGCGACAACGCGATGGCGCTCGGCCTCTGGACCGGTTGGGATCCCAACGCCTTCGACGGAAAGGACGCCGAATTCGTCGGCAAGAAGGGGCATGACCAGACCGGCCGCTATGTGCCCTATTGGGTGAAGAGCGGCGACACGATCGTCAACGAGCCGCTGGTGGACTACACGGTGCCGGGCGCGGGTGACTACTATATCCTCGCCCATGACAAGGCCAAGCCCGTCGTGATCGAACCCTATGTCTACCCGATCGATGGCAAGCCGACCCTGATGACGTCGCTCGTCGCGCCGATCACCATCGACGGCAAGACGGTCGGCGTCGCCGGCATGGACATCGCCCTCGACAAGGCCGGTGCCCAGCTCGCCGCGATCCGGCCGATGGGCGATGGCTATCTGAGCCTGGTCACCGGCGCCGGCAACATCCTCGCCCATCCCGTCAAGGAGCTGGCCGGCAAGTCGATCAAGGACGCGGGCGAGATGGCGCTCGGCTGGGACAAGCTGATGGCCAATCCCGGTACTGTCGAGGAGGCGACGCTATCGAACGGCGACACCTACCTGTCCGTCGCCTATCCGGTAAAGCTGACCCCGGACAACAATTGGTATGCCGTGGTGTCGGTGCCCAAGGCGACGGTCTATGCCGGCATCCAGCGCATGATGTGGACGGCGGCGGCCATTACCCTCGGCGCGGCGCTGCTGCTGGCTCTCGTCGGCTGGCTGATCGCGCGCCGCTTCATCGGCCGCATTGCCAATGTCATCGACGAGACCGGCCGCATTGCGGCTGGCAATCTCGACATCACGCTTCGGGATCGCGACAGCAAGGACGAGATCGGCGATCTCAGCCGCTCGCTCGCCATCCTGCTCGACAACAATCGCAAGAAGGCCGAGCTGGAAGCCGATGCCGAGACCATGCGGCAGCGGGAGGAAGCCGAGCGGCAGGATCGTTCCGCCGTCCACGCCGCCCGCGAGGAGGCCATCCGCTTCGCCGTCGGCGAACTCGGCAACGGCCTCGCCCGCCTGTCGGACGGCGACATGACCATCCGTCTCCAGCGCCCCTTCGACCCGCAGCTTGATCCCATCCGCGGCGATTTCAACCGCTCCGTCGAGAAGCTGCGCGAGGCGATGGTCGCCTTCTCCGAAAACGCAGCAACCATCGAGACCGGCTCGCGCGAGATCCGCTCCGCCGCCGACGACCTCGCCCGCCGCACCGAACAGCAGGCCGCCTCGGTCGAGGAGACCGCTGCGGCGCTCGAGGAGATCACAACGTCGGTCAAGGATTCGACCGCCCGCGCCGAAGAGGCCGGCACGCTCGTCGCCCGCACCAAGCAGGGTGCGGAGCGGTCTGGCGAAGTGGTGCGCAACGCCGTCGAGGCGATGGGCGAGATCGAGCGCTCGTCGCAGTCGATCGCCAACATCATCGGCGTCATCGACGAGATCGCCTTCCAGACCAACCTCCTGGCGCTCAATGCCGGCGTCGAGGCGGCGCGGGCCGGCGAAGCCGGCAAGGGCTTCGCGGTTGTTGCGCAAGAGGTTCGCGAGCTCGCGCAGCGCTCGGCCAACGCCGCCAAGGAGATCAAGAGCCTGATCACCTCGTCGGGCGAGCACGTCAAGCGCGGCGTGGGCCTCGTCGGCGAAACCGGCCAGGCACTCGAAACCATCGTCGCCGAAGTCCAGCAGATAAACAGCAACGTCCAGGCGATCGTCCAGGCGGCGCGTGAACAGTCGACCGGCCTGCAGGAGATCAATCACGCCGTCAACCAGATGGACCAGGGCACGCAGCAGAATGCCGCCATGGTCGAGGAATCCAATGCCGCGGTTCACACGCTGACCGGCGAAGTCGGCGCGCTGCTCGACCGGCTCGGCCAGTTCAACCTCGGTCAGGCTATGCGCGCCGCAGCCCATGCCGGCACACCAGCCCCGGCCCAGCGTCCGGTTGCCCGTCCGACCGCGGCCGCCCTGAAGCGTCCGGCACCGCCCGCGCCCGCCGCCGCCGCGCCGGCCGCCCGCCCCGTCAGCTCACCCGCCCGTGCGCTCGGCACCAAACTCGCCGCCGCCTTCCCCGCCGCAGCCCCCGCCTCCGGCGGCGGCGACTGGGAAGAGTTCTGAGATCCACCAGGGATCATCGGTTGAGACGTGGGCCTTGCGCCCACGTCCGCGTTCAGGCAGGTCGCCTTCTATCGGCCCGTAGCAGGACCATCACGAAGAGAAGCATCGCGGCGGCGATGGCGCCGAGCGATCCGGCAGCGATCAGCGCGACCGAGCCGGACAGCACCTGCATCACGCTTCCGCCGATCATCAGCAAAGCCGATCCGACCGCAAGCAGCGCCTGGATCCGGGCGAACCTCACCGACTCAAGCTCGGGCCACAGGCGATAGACGCCGCCATAGATCGCCAGAACGATGAAGCCCGGGAGCATCACTGTCGTATGGATGGTGAGATATTGCATCTCGTTGGAGGCGCCGATCCAGACTCCGAGGATCATGCCGGCGACCAGCAGGAAGAGGCCCGCACTCATCAGCAGCTTGCCGTTCATCGGTCGCTCCCTTGGCGGTCGTCTTCCGGAAAGACGTAGTTCGGCCTTTCGTACAGGACGGCAAATCCGGAGCGACCGATATTCGTGTAGGACGGTGCCGGCTCGCCCGCGAGCGGCTTGCCCGTTTCGGTCAGCATGATGCGACAGCCGGCGGCGCGCGAATCCTCGATCCGCCGTTCGATCAGGGCACGCTGCGCGCCGCGGCCGCGTGCCGCCGGCAGTACCGCGCCAATGCCGAACCAGCTCCAACCCTCGCCGAGGTAGAGCGCGGCGCCGCCGACAACCTGCTCCTTCTCGCGGGCCACATAGACGCGCCAGCCCGGCATCCCGGCGAGCGCCGTGAGACCGTCGGCGAAGGGTTCTGGCATGCCGAATCCCTTGACCACGCTCCGTGCATAGACATCAGGCTCCGTCTCCGTCACCTCCGCTACCGTGAATACCGTTTCCGTCTGGGACACAGGCTCATCGCCCCGGACGAACTTGGCCCAAGAGCGCCCGCTCGGACGCAGGCCCAGGGCGAGCAGCCGCTCGGGCATGTCGCTCTCCACCGTCCGCGGATAGAGCTGAAAGCGCGGGCTCTTGAGCGTGGTGCCGGCGAACCGCGAGATCACGGCCTTCAACTCCTCATTGGAAACAGGCGCATGCACGCCGGTGCCGAAGGCGCGGTTGAATTCGGCAGCATCGGCTCGTTGGGTCGAGATGACGGTCGTCGTGCCGATGTGCTCGATGCGAAGGCCGATCGCCTCACTGAAAGGTCGCGGCATGCTCCGCACGATGTCGTTCCAGACACGTATCTCGGCGTCCTCCGCAAGGCGCCAGATCGTCTCGTCTTCCGCGAGCCGTGCTGTGAAGAAGTCACCCTTCGAACTGGACCTGGCTATCGAAGCGGCTTGCATAGCATTCCCCCTCTCTTTACAATGTAAAAATTCTTACGCTGTAAAGGAAAATGCGTCAAGTGAAAAAGACTGCCCCCGCGACACGCCGCCAGCGCCTGGATGCCGCCGTCATCGTCAGCACGGCGATCGATCTCATCGAAGAGCATGGAGAAGCCGGCGTCTCCACGCGCATGATCGGCAAGGCGCTCGGCGTGGAAGCCATGGCAATCTACCACTACTTCCCGAGCCGGGACGCGCTTCTCGATGCGGTGAGCGGTGCAATCGTCGCCGCGGTCGAATGGCCGGAGCAGACCGGCGAATGGCGGGGGGATCTGGGCCGGGCCGCTTATGCCTATTACGGTATCGCACGCGCCCGGCCGCAGTGTTTTCCTCTCCTCGTGTCGCGGCGATTCAACCGGCCGGAAGCCCTTCCGATGCTCGACCATATCTTCTCGATCCTTGGGAACGCGGGGCTCGCGCCGCAGGACATCGCCACCGCCTTCCGCATTCTGGGCTACTTCCTCGGCGGGGCAGGCCTGGCCTATGGCGCAACGGTCGCAGCCGATACCCGCCAGGACTTTCGCCTGAACGACGCAGCCTTTCTCGCCGACCATCCGGTGGTGGCGGCGACGATGCCCTATCTCACGCGCGACCGTCTCGACGAAATCTTCGCCGTCGGTCTCGAGGCAATGCTGGACCGGATAGAGCGGATGTTGCGGGAAGCGGCAGCAGGATAGCTCACCTTTGCCGCCCTTGGACGGCTATTTGGACTGGCCGAAATTTGTCGCGGATTTGCCGCGATTATGGGTTTCGCTCGCAAACGCATTCCCCTATAAGCCGCTTCTAGCCTTGAAAGACCCTGACCTGCATCCGGCCGGAATTCTCCGCGCGCCGGCCCTTGCCGCAGGCCCAAACATGGAAGCATAGATGCCGAAGCGCCAGGATATCAAATCGATCCTCATCATTGGTGCCGGCCCGATCGTGATCGGTCAGGCCTGCGAATTCGATTATTCCGGCACGCAGGCCTGCAAGGCGCTCAAGGAAGAGGGTTACCGGGTGATCCTGGTCAACTCCAACCCTGCGACGATCATGACCGATCCCAACCTCGCGGACGCGACCTATGTCGAGCCGATCACGCCGGAGGTCGTCGCCAAGATCATCGCCAAGGAACGGCCTGACGCGCTTCTGCCCACCATGGGCGGCCAGACGGCGCTCAACACCGCCCTTTCGCTCAAGCGCATGGGCGTACTGGAGCGCTACAATGTCGAGATGATCGGGGCCAAGCCGGAGGCGATCGACAAGGCCGAGGACCGCGCGCTGTTCCGCGAAGCCATGGCCAAGATCGGGCTCGAAACTCCGCGCTCAATGCTCGCCAACGCCACCGACATCAAGGAGGCCGACCGCAAGAGCCACGAGGCGGCCCGCGCCAAGCTCAAGGCCGAGCTCTCGGGCGCCGAACTGGACAAGGCGCTCGACGAGCTCGAGAACCAGTGGAACCTCGGCGAGAGCGACCGCAAGCAGCGCTATATGAGCCATGCCCAGGCGATCGGCGCCCAGGCGCTGGACTTTGTCGGACTGCCGGCCATCATCCGCCCCTCTTTCACCCTTGGCGGCACCGGTGGCGGCATCGCCTACAATAGATCGGAATTCTTCGACATCGTGCATTCTGGCCTCGACGCCTCGCCGACGACGGAAGTGCTGATCGAGGAGTCGGTTCTCGGCTGGAAGGAATACGAGATGGAAGTGGTCCGCGACAAGGCGGACAACTGCATCATCATCTGCTCGATCGAAAACATCGACCCGATGGGCGTGCATACCGGCGACTCGATCACGGTGGCACCGGCTTTGACGCTGACCGACAAGGAATACCAGATCATGCGCAACGCCTCCATCGCGGTGCTGCGCGAGATCGGTGTCGAGACGGGCGGGTCGAATGTGCAGTTCGCCGTCAATCCCGAGACCGGCCGCCTGATCGTCATCGAGATGAACCCGCGCGTGTCGCGCTCGTCGGCACTCGCCTCGAAGGCCACCGGCTTCCCGATCGCCAAGGTCGCCGCCAAGCTCGCGGTCGGTTACACGCTGGACGAGCTCGAAAACGACATCACCGGCGGCGCGACGCCAGCCTCCTTCGAACCGTCGATCGACTATGTCGTCACCAAGATTCCGCGCTTCGCCTTCGAGAAGTTCCCCGGTGCAGAGCCTTATCTGACCACCGCGATGAAGTCCGTCGGCGAGGTCATGGCGATTGGCCGCACCTTCCAGGAAAGCCTGCAGAAGGCACTCCGGGGGCTTGAGACCGGCCTCACCGGCCTCGACGAGATCGAGATCCCCGGCCTTGACGACGGCGACGACCACAACGCCATTCGCGCCGCCATCGGTACGCCGACCCCGGATCGTCTTCGTCAGGTGGCGCAGGCGCTCCGCCTCGGCATGAGCGAGGACGAGGTCCACCAGGGCTGCAAGATCGATCCCTGGTTCATCGCCCAGATCAAGGGCATCGTCGACATGGAGGCCCGCATCCGCGAGCACGGCCTGCCCGAGGATGCCGACAATCTGCGCATGCTGAAGGCCATGGGTTTCTCCGACGCCCGGCTCGCGACGCTGACCGGCAAGCGCCCGAAGGAAGTCGCCGAGATCCGCAACCGGCTGAACGTCCGTCCGGTCTATAAGCGCATCGACACCTGCGCCGCCGAGTTCGCCTCGCCGACCGCCTATATGTATTCGACTTACGAGACGCCCTTCGTCGGCGCCGCGCGCTCGGAAGCCCAGGTGTCAGACCGCAAGAAGGTTGTGATCCTCGGTGGCGGCCCGAACCGGATCGGCCAGGGCATCGAGTTCGACTATTGCTGCTGCCACGCCGCCTTCGCCCTCAAGGACGCTGGCTTCGAGGCGATCATGGTCAACTGCAACCCGGAAACCGTCTCAACCGACTACGACACGTCGGACCGGCTCTATTTCGAGCCGCTGACGGCGGAAGACGTCATCGAGATCCTGAAAATCGAGCAGGAAAAGGGCGAGTTGCTCGGCGTTATCGTCCAGTTCGGCGGCCAGACGCCCTTGAAGCTCGCCGATGCGCTGGAACGCGCCGGCATCCCGATCCTTGGCACCGCGCCCGACATGATCGACCTCGCCGAGGACCGCGACCGCTTCCAGAAGCTCCTGACCAAGCTCGACCTGGCGCAGCCGAAGAACGGCATCGCCTATTCGGTCGAACAGTCGCGTCTCGTCGCCACCGAGATCGGCTTCCCGCTCGTCGTCCGTCCCTCCTACGTGCTCGGCGGCCGCGCGATGCAGATCATCCACCAGGAGAGCCAGCTCCAGACCTACCTGCTCGACACCGTGCCGGAACTGGTCCCCGAGGACATCAAGCAGCGCTATCCGAACGACAAGACCGGCCAGATCAACACGCTGCTCGGCAAGAACCCGCTCCTCTTCGACAGCTACCTCACCAACGCCATCGAGGTCGATGTCGACTGCCTCTCCGACGGCCATGACGTCTATATCTGCGGCATCATGGAGCATATCGAGGAAGCCGGCATCCATTCCGGTGACAGCGCCTGCTCGCTGCCGCCGCGCACGCTGCCCAAGGAGACGCTGGACGAACTCGAACGCCAGACCAAGATGCTGGCCAAGGCGCTGAATGTAGGCGGCTTCATGAACGTCCAGTATGCGATCAAGGACGGCGTGATCTACATCCTCGAGGTCAATCCGCGTGCCTCGCGCACGGTGCCTTTCGTTGCCAAGACCATCGGTGCGCCGATCGCCAAGATCGCCGCGCGCGTCATGGCCGGCGAGACGCTCGAAGCGGCCTTCCGCGCCTATGTTCCCACGCGCCCCGACCCGCGCGCGCTCAAGCACATGGCGGTCAAGGAGGCTGTGTTCCCCTTCGCCCGCTTCCCCGGCGTCGATACGCTGCTCGGACCGGAAATGCGCTCGACCGGCGAAGTCATCGGCCTCGATCGCGACTTCGCGCTGGCCTTCGCGAAGAGCCAGCTCGGCGCCAATGTCGAGCTGCCGCGCTCCGGCACGGTCTTCGTCTCGGTGCGCGACGACGACAAGCCGCGCGTTCTTCCGGCCATCCGCATCCTCGACGAAATCGGCTTCAGGGTGATGGCGACCGGCGGCACCCAGCGTTTTCTGATCGAAAACGGCATCCAATCGGTGAAGATCAACAAGGTGCTCGAAGGACGTCCGCATATCGAGGACGCGATCCGCAACCGCCAGGTCCAGCTTGTCATCAACACGACCGACGGCAACAAGGCGATCTCGGACTCAAAATCGCTGCGGCGCGCGGCGCTGATGCAGAAGGTGCCGTACTACACGACCATGTCAGGTGCACTGGCGGCGGCCGAGGCGATTCGCGCGCTCAAGGCGGGCAATCTCGAAGTGCAGCCGCTGCAGGCCTATTTCGCCTGACGTCGAGGCGCCGATCTGCCACGCTGTCCCGTCAGGGCGCCCAGAACGGCAGACCGTTTTCGGCCTGGCGGAACAGGAGCAGGGTGAGGACGGCCCAGCCGAGGCTCGCGGCAAGCGTGAGAACGACCGCGGCGACCCGCGGCAGAGCGAAGTCTGCCGCAAGTCCGATCAGCGGGACCGCCTGCATCATATGGGTGGCGAAGAAGTGCGACACCCGCCAGTCGCCGACGCTGAGCGACCATCCCGTCAACGGCATCCGGGCGGCGCCGGGCGCTTCCGTCCCCACATGATGCGTCAGCGCACCGCCCATGCGGAACGCGACGATCAGCGTCAGGACGGTACCGCCAATCAGCCCCGCGGCAACGCCGATCCGGGTCGCTGGTCCCATGGTGGCGTTGGTGTCGGCCAGGGCCGCCGCGCCGAACACCGCGGCGCAGACGGTAATGATCACGGCGCCGACGGCCATCAGGCTGTACATGGTGCGGTAGAACGGCGTGCTGAGGTTGAAATGCGAGGCCTGGCCCCTCCCCGCCTGCAGCATGATATAGGCGACTTCGAACACAGTGCTGGCGACCGCCGCGAGCGTCACGCCCCAGAGAAGGGCCGAACCGCGCCAGGGATCGCTGAGCGCCCCCGCGACCAGCGCGATGGTGGCGAAATGCAAGGCGAGCGCCAGCTGGAACTTTATCGGCTTGGCCCAGACGCTCGTCGCGTCGATCTGCCGGGTGTCGACCAGAGAGACGATGACTGTCGCCGCGAACACGACGAGAAGCGCCCCCGCGGACGTCCAGCAGAGCGTTTCCAGCGCTTTCGGCATCGACATGCGGCTCTCCGGTGAACAGGATAGGGATGCGCTTGCTTACGAACGGAGAAGGCCCTCGGATGCGTGACGGCGCGAAATCTCCGTGAGGCCAGCCCGATTCCGAAGGGATGGCGAGGCGCCCGAAAAGGCGGCGCACCCCGCCGCCCGCAAAAAAAACTCGCATTTCGCGCTCCGATTCTGCTATAGGAGGCGAAGAGGGTTTTGCTGACGGTTCTGAAGTTCGCGCTTCTGGAACCGTTTTCTTTTTGTGCCGGCTGAAGCCCGGCGCCCGTATGCCGAAGGTGAATGATATGGTCGAAAAGGTACCGATGACGCAGAGCGGCTTTGTGAAGCTCTCCGAGGAACTCCGCTGGCGCCAGCAGGAGGAACGTCCCCGCATCATCGAGGCGATTTCGGAGGCGCGCGCGCATGGCGACCTCTCGGAAAACGCGGAATACCATGCCGCCAAGGAGGCGCAGAGCCACAATGAGGGCCGGGTGAGCGAGCTCGAGGATCTCATCGCCCGCGCTGAAGTCATCGACCTCTCGAAAATGTCGGGCTCCAAGATCAAGTTCGGCGCACGCGTCAAGCTCGTCGACGAGGACACCGAGGAAGAGAAGACCTACCAGATCGTCGGCGACCAGGAAGCCGACGTGAAGGAAGGCCGGATTTCGATCTCGTCGCCGATTGCGCGAGCCCTGATCGGAAAGGAAGTCGGTGACTCCATCGAGGTCAACGCCCCCGGCGGCTCGAAGGCCTACGAAATCCTCGCCGTGAACTGGGGCTGAGCCACCGCGCTCCGCCACGGCGAAAGGCATTCCGACTTGCCCGACATTGACGACATCGAGGTCATCGCGCCGCATTTCAAGCGGCGCCTGTCCGGGGTGACGTCGACCATCATCCAGCTTGTCCCGCGGCAGCGCGCCGCGGGCGTGCGGATCGCGACACTGGGCCCCGGCCTGCCGCCGGATCTTCCGCGGATGCACTACCGCCAGCTCGCAGGCCTGTGGCGACCACTCCCCGGCGGTCGTCCGCGGATCTGGCATGCACGCCGCAACATCGAGATGCTGGCCGGCATCGTTCTGCGCGACGTGCTGCGCATGAAGCTCAGGCTGCTCTTCACCTCCGCGTCGCAGCGCGTCCACACGCGCTACAGTCGCTGGCTGATCGGCCGCATGGATCATGTCGTGGCGACGAGCGGCCGCACCGCCTCTTTTCTTCGGGTGCCCTGCACAGTTGTCATGCACGGTATCGACACCACCCGCTTCCGCCCGCCGGAGATTCCGCGGACGGGCCGCCTGCGCATCGGCTGCGCCGGCCGTATCCGGCACCAGAAGGGCACCGACCTCTTCATCGACGCGCTGATCGCGCTCCTGCCACTTTATCCCGACTGGGAGGGCGAGGCGATCGGCCGGGTGACCGAGGGACATGAGGCTTTCGCGTCGGATCTCCGCCGCAGGATCGCGGCGGCGGGATTGTCCGACCGGCTGCGGCTCGCCGAGGAGACCACATCGATCGCCGACTGGTATCGGGGCATCGACCTCTATGTCGCCCCGTCGCGGACCGAGGGTTTCGGCCTGACCCCGCTCGAGGCGATGGCATCAGGCGTACCCACCATCGCGGGCGATGTCGGGGCCTATCCGGAACTCATTCTCCAAGGGGAAACCGGGGCCGTTGTGCCGACCGGCGATCTCGCAGCCTACATCGCCGCGATCGAGCCCTATCTCGCCGATCCGGAGCGCGCACGTCTGCACGGCCGCGCCGCGCTCGCCCATGTCCGGTCCCGGTTCGACATCGCAAACGAGATCAAGGGCCTGAGCGCGGTCTACTCCGCGCTCGCCGGCAGAGGCACGGGCTCGAGACCGATGGAGCGCATTGCCGACAGCGGCGAGTGATTGACGAGCCGCACGCCGCGGGCGGATGCGATGTCCCGGGCGAGAGCGATGTGGTCGAGGATCCGCGTCTCTGCACCTGCTACGCCCGAATAGGCGACCTCCCCTTCCCGCTCGTAGAAGCGAGCCTGCCCGGCATTGCCGATGTCAACCCCGATAAAACCGATTTCGCTGGCGCCGCTCGCGAGCGCGAACTGCAGCGCCGACACCACGACGGAACCGCCCTGGAACACGCCGACATGCGGATCGGCCGAAAAGCCCGCATTCCCTCGCACCGTCAGGCCCGGCATGACGGATAGCTGGTCGTCCGTCCGCCTCGGCGCACCGAAGGGCTTGCGGACATCATCGATCAGGATCACCGGGCGACCGGGAAGGAAGGACGGATCGATCTCGGTCAGGGCACGGATCACGCCGAGCGAAAGGAGCAAAGGCACGTCGCGGCCGATCCGGTCGCGGATCATCGCGCGGTGCCGCCAGACGAAGCGCTCGTCCTCGATCGCCACCGCAAGCGGTTCGGCGACGGCTTCTCCCAGAAGGCTGATAGCCCCGTTCAACAGCAGCGCCGTCCGTGCCGGGACAAAGTGAAGCAGTTCCGGCGTCACCGAGGGACCGGAGCCGACGATGAGGATGCGCCCCCCCGCGCGCCGCCGAAGGAGATCGGCCGTATCGAGCGCCAGGATCGGTCGCCCTCGATCGGTCACGGTGCCGGGGTTCGAGCGGCTGCGCCCCTCGATCCCGAGCCATGGCAGCCAGGCGTGATAGTGGGCACGCCGTCCGCCAAGCAGCAGCCGGGTTGCGAGCTTGACGAACTGGCGGTGAAAGGGCCGATCGGATGCCAAGATTGTGTCTCTTTTTGCTGCCAGATGACGGACGTCTTTATGACGGTTTGATGACAGCGCGCTTGCCGGCGTCCAGGCTGCCTGTTACGAGCACCGCTTCGTTCACTGACGCCCATATCGGAACTGACATGGCATTCCTAGCCGCCGCCTGCCGCAGGGTCATAGCAAATGTCTATGTCCAGTCCCTCGCAGCCTTCGTCGTGGCCTATGCCGCGAGCTACCTCATCCTGCGGGCGACCGGGGCACCGGAGCGGATTGCGCTGGTTAACGGCCTGTCGATCATCTTCATGGCGCTCCCGGTCTGGGGGCTGGCGCTGATGGCACGCCGCTATGCCCGTCTCGGCTACGGCCTCTATTTCGTCTGGGCGGTAATCTGGGTCGTGGATTTCTTTGCCGTCGGCTTCACCATGTGGCGCTACGGCGTCCAGGTGGAATCGCCGATGATCGTCGAGGCGGTGAGCAACGCGAACTACCAGGAGACGACGGAGTTTCTTCGCGATGCGCTGCTGTTCGCCATACCGCTCGTCCTCGTCGTGCCGCTCATCGCCTATGCCATGATGCGCCTGACGCGCCTGCTCGGCCGGGACATCGAGGCGCGGAATCCGCCGCGCTGGGTCGCCGTCGCACTCGGCATCGTGCTGATCGTGGCCCCGCTCGCCGCCCATTCCAATCATGTCGTCGCCCGCGCCGACCCAGTGACCCGCTGGGCCAAGTTCTATGCCCAGATGCGCAAGCAGGAGGTCGACCGCGTCAAGCTGGTCGCATCGCGCGAGGAGGCCGCCCGGCGCGTCGGCGAATGGGCGCCGCGACGCGTCGGCCCGGACCGCCGGACCTTCGTCTTCGTCATCGGCGAGAGTTCCAACCGCAACGACTGGTCGCTTTTCGGCTATCCCCGCGACACCACACCAAGGCTACAGGCGATCCGCAACCAGCTGATCCTGTTTCCCGACACGGTATCCTCTTTCGGCAGCACGCTGGTCGAGGTGATCCGCATCCTCACGGGCGCCACCCGGACCCGCGACGACGGCTGGCAGGCCGAGCCCGATGTGCTGCAGCTCGCCCGCGCCGCCGGCTACAAGGTGTTCTGGCTCACCAACCAGAACGACTTCTTCATCAACACCGTCTTCGGCAAAGAGGCCGACGCCTTCAAGCTCGTCAATCTCGGAATGGGCGAACGCTCCGACACCAGCCTCGACGAGCGGCTTCTGCCGGAGATCGACAAGGCGCTGGCCGATCCTGCGCCACTGAAATTCATCGTTGTGCACTCGATCGGCTCGCACCAGCACTACAGCCTGCGCTATTCCGACAAGTTCGCGGTCTTCGACGGGCGCGACGACGCCATCTCGAAGGCGCTGTCGGAGAAGTGGAGCTGGCTCGCCTCGATGCGCAACACCTATGACAACTCCATCCTCTACACCGACTATTTCCTGTCCGAGGTGATCGCCCGGGTAGACCGCAGCGGCGGGGCGGATGCCGGCCTGTTCTACGTGTCCGACCATGGCCAGGAAGTCGGCCATTTCACCAATGGCTGGGGGCACAACTTCAAGCTGGAAAGCGGCTTCTCGGTGCCGATGTTCCTGTGGACCAAGGATCAGGCGCTGCTGTCGGAGAAGGCGAAGTTCGAGACTCGCGCCTACCAGACCGACGAACTCGACTGGTCGCTGCTGTCGCTCCTCGGCATCCGGACCAACCGCGACAGGCCCGAATTCGATCTTCTCGGCGCAGGCTACAAGCCCTGGCCGCGCGTGCTCGACGGGCGGCCCTATGTGCCGGGCAAGTCCCACATCGCTCTTCCGGCCGACGGCTAAGGGCGGACGAGCGCCATCACGCTCCGACGCCTACTGGCCGAGCGGCGGCAGCTGCAGCCCCGGCAATCCGCCGCTCGGATCCTCGCCGAGCGTCGGCAGGTCGATCTTGATGTCGATCGTGTTGGGATCGACCTTCGGGCCGCTGTCGATCCAGTAGGTCACCGATTCCGGCCAGAAGATCACCACAGCCACCAGCAGCAGCTGCAGACCGACCCATGGCAGGGCGCCGAGATAGATGTCGCGCGTCTTGACCGTCGGCGGCGCGATGCCGCGCAGGTAGAAGAGCGCAAAGCCGAAAGGCGGATGCATGAAGCTCGTCTGCATGTTGACGCAGATCAGCACGCCGAACCAGACGAGGTCGATGCCCATGGAATGGGCGACCGGCGCCAGCATCGGAATGATGATGAAGGCGATCTCGAAGAAGTCGAGGAAGAAGGCCAGGATGAAAATGAAGATGTTGACGAAGATCAGGAAGCCGACGACGCCGCCCGGCAGGCCCGACAGCATGTGCTCGATCCACCGGCCGCCGTCCATGCCCTGGAACACGAGGCTGAACACCGTGGAGCCGATCAGGATGAACACGACCATCGCAGTGATCCGCATCGTCGATTCCATGCCCTGACGGATCAGCGGCCAGGTGAAGCGACGGTTGATCGCCGCCAGCAGCATGGCGCCCACCACGCCGAGCGCGCCCGCTTCCGTCGGCGTCGCGACGCCCATGAAGATGGTGCCCAGGACCAGGAAGATCAGCACGATTGACGGGATCATGCCCATCAGGATCCGGATGATCAGCTTGGAATCGAGGTCACCCCGCGCTTCCTTGGGCAGCGGCGGCATCATGGCCGGGCGGAAGATGGCGATCAGCGCGACATAGAGGACGAAGATGCCGATCTGAAGGAGTGACGGGCCGATGGCGCCGGCATACATGTCGCCGACCGAGCGGCCGAGCTGGTCGGCGAGCACGACGAGCACGAGCGACGGCGGGATCAGCTGGGTGATCGTGCCCGATGCGGCGATGACACCGGTCGCGAGCTTCATGTCATAGCCGTAGCGCTGCATGATCGGCAGCGAGATCATGCCCATCGTGATGACCGAAGCCGCCACCGTTCCGGTGATGGCGCCGAGAATGGCGCCCACGAGGATGACGGCGAAGGCGAGGCCGCCGGGGACACCGCCGAACAGCTTTCCGGTGCCTTCGAGAAGATCTTCCGCCAGCCCGCATCGTTCGAGAATGGCCCCCATGAAGGTGAAAAACGGGATTGCGAGGAGCAGGTCGTTGGAAATGATGCCGAAGAACCGGAACGGCAGGTTCTCGAGAAAGGCCTCGGAAAAATGGCCCGTGAGAATGCCGATGACGCCGAAGAACAGGCCCACCGCCGCCAGCGAGAACGCGACCGGAAACCCGTACAGCATGAAGATGACCATGCCGATGAACATCAGCGGCGGGATGATACCGAAATCGAACATGAACCTCTCCCGTCGGCCTTACTGCAGGGGCTTTTCGTAACGCGTGTCGATCTTCACCACGCCGGCGACAGCGGCGATGCGCTTGATCAGCTCCGATACGCCCTGCAGGAAGAGGAAGCCGAAGCCGAGCACCAGCAAGAGCTTCACCGGCCAGCGGATCAGGCCGCTGGCATTCGGCGACATCTCGCCGCCGAGATAGGACTGGTAGAAAAAGGGCCAGCAGGCATACGTGAAATAGGCACAAACCGGCAGCAGGAAGAAGATGATGCCGATGATGTCGATCCAGAGCCGGGTGCGCTCGCTGACCGAGCCATAGACCAGATCGACACGAACATGTTCGTTCATCTTCAGCGTATAGGAGGCGCCCAGCAGCACGATGCCGGCAAACATATACCACTGGATCTCCAGCCAGCCGTTCGAACTGTAGGAGAAGAAGTAGCGGACGATGGCGTTGCCCGCACTGACCAGCGCGCAGAACAGCACGAGATAGTCCGACAGCTGGCCGAGCTTCTTGGAAACCGCGTCGATGACGCCGCTCAACGACAGGAGTGCCTGCATGTGTCCTCCGTTTCGGACCGTGGACGGTCCGTTGTTGTTCTTTCGGAGATTCCCCACAACCGATTTAGAGGAGAAAGTCGGCTGTGGAAAGTGTTTGAGTACCTGCTAATCCGGGGAAAAGGTCGAACTTCGGCGCCCGCGGCGGAGCGCCACCCTTGAATAACCATGCGTGCAGGTCATAGATAGACTGCGGTACATGCAGCGGCTCGACCGCTGCAATTTCAGGGATTCGTCACATGTCTGCTCGTCACACCAAAGTCCTGATCATCGGGTCGGGACCCGCCGGCTACACCGCCGCGATCTATGCCGCCCGCGCCATGCTTCAGCCCGTGCTGATCGCGGGCCTCGAGCAGGGCGGACAGCTTATGATCACGACCGATGTTGAGAACTATCCCGGCTTTGCAGATCCCATTCAGGGGCCTTGGCTGATGGAGCAGATGCTGGGCCAGGCCAGGCATGTCGGTGCGGAAATCATCAACGACCTCGTGACGACGGTCGACCTTTCGTCGCGTCCCTTCCATGTCACCACCGATTCCGGCCAGGACTGGACCGCCGATACGCTGGTTATCGCGACGGGCGCCAAGGCCAAATGGCTCGGCATCGACAGCGAGAAGACCTATCAGGGCTTCGGCGTTTCGGCCTGCGCCACCTGCGACGGCTTCTTCTATCGCAACAAGGACGTGATCGTCGTCGGCGGCGGCAACTCCGCCGTCGAGGAGGCGCTCTACCTTTCCAACATCGCGAAGTCCGTCACCGTCGTCCACCGGCGCGACCATTTCCGCGCCGAGAAGATCCTGCAGGAGCGGCTCTTCGCCAAGGATAACGTCAGGATCGAGTGGAACAGCGAAATCGCCGAGATCACGGGCGAACAGCTGCACCCGCCGATGCCGCCCTCGGTGACCGGCGTGAAGATCCGCAACACCCGCACGGGTGAGATTGCCGAGCGGCCGATCGACGGCCTGTTCGTGGCGATCGGACATGCCCCGGCGACCGAACTCTTTGCCGGTCAGCTGCGTATGAAGCCCAACGGTTATCTCTGGACCGCCCCCGACTCCACGGCCACCAACGTGCCTGGCGTCTTTGCGGCCGGCGACGTCACCGACGACAACTTCCGGCAGGCCATTACCGCCGCCGGCATGGGCTGCATGGCGGCGCTCGAGGCTGAGCGCTTCCTCGCCGGGCATCTGCATATCGCCGAAGCCGCGGAATAGGCCGCGGCGTCGGCAACTCCGGCACGGGCCTCGCGCGGATTTCACGTCCGCAGCTGCGTGAAGACAACAGACGTGAGCCGCGGGGGCACATCGCGGCCAGGACCAAGAGGGGAACCGAGAGCCGATGACGCTTGACTGGGACAAACTGCGCATATTCCATGCCGCGGCGGAAGCGGGCTCGTTCACCCATGCGGCCGACAAGCTGCATCTGTCCCAGTCGGCCATCAGCCGTCAGGTGTCCGCGCTCGAAGCCGACATCAACACCAAGCTGTTCCACCGCCACGCCCGCGGCCTGATCCTGACCGAGCAGGGCGAGCTTCTCTATCGCACCGCCCACGAAGTGCTGATGAAGCTCGAAATGGTCAAGATGCAGCTGACCGAAACGACGGAAAAGCCGACCGGCCGCCTGCGCATCACCACGACCGTCGGACTCGGCCAGGGCTGGCTGACCGACAAGGTGCAGGAATTCCTCGCGCTCTATCCGGACATGCAGGTCCAGCTGATCCTCGACAACGAGGAACTCGACGTGAACATGCGCCATGCCGACTGCGCCATCCGGCTCCGCGAACCACAGCAGTCCGATCTCATCCAGCGCAAGCTGTTCACCGTGCACATGCATGTCTATGCCGCGCCATCCTATATCAGCCGCTATGGCGAGCCTCAGACGCTGGAAGAGCTCGACAACCATCGGATCATCACCTTCGGCGAACCGGCCCCCAACTATCTGCTCGACGTCAACTGGTTGGAGACGGCGGCCAGGCCGGACGACGATCCGCGCGTGCCGGTTCTTCAGATCAACAGTCTCACCTCGATCAAGCGCGCCTGCCTGCTCGGCATCGGCATCGCCATGCTGCCGGACTATATTGTCGGCCGCGACCCCGGCCTCGTCCAGCTCGTCACCGATGCCGACGTGCCGTCCTTTGACACCTATTTCTGCTACCCGGCAGAGATGAAGAATGCCGCCAAGCTCAAGGTCTTCCGGGATTTCATCGTAGCCAAGGCCCGCAACTGGAACTTCTGAGTCCGGCTTCCGCCATAGCCCTGTGCGTTTTCCGGGCAGTTCAAGCCGCGATTCAGAAATTATTTCACGAGCCCCGAGTGACGTCGCGGAATTTGCGGTTTGGCAAATGGTGAGCCATTCCAGAGGGTTGCAGGCCTCGCCCCAGCATCATGCGCAAATCGCATATCTGACATGCGTTCGGCTCCATTGTGCTCTGCACAAGAAACGACCATATCGCCTGTAGTTGATGCACATGGCGGTTTTCCTCCCAGTACCGCTGCATCAGCTGTTCCCCTCTGGAGGTTAATTACCTTCACAACTATAAAGGGCCCGGACTTTCCGTGGCCCTCTTTTTTTGCCTGGCGTCCGGCGAGCGCCCGCACTGCCCTGGCCGAAGACCGACCCTGGCAGAGCATGGGATGAGCAGACATGGACTTGATCAGATGGACAGGTTCCGGTCTTCCAGCTGGAATCGACGAGCTGCTTTCGGAAGCGCTGCAGAGTGGAGAGACCTGGATCTCGACCTTTGAGAGCGACTGGCACGCAAGGCCGTTCCTCGAGGACGGCGAGGCCCTCTTTCTCGCGCTGAAAGCACAGGCGCCGCTGGCCATGGCTGTCCTCAGCGCCGATCCCTTCGTCGACGATCCCACGGTCGGCCGTCTGCGCTACATCTATGTCCGCAAGGCTGCCCGCCGGCATGGCATCGGCGAAATGCTTCTTGGAGCTTGTCTGGCCCGCGCCCGGGGATACTGGCGCATTCTACGGCTTCACACCGAGAACGCGGTTGCGGCGAGGATGTACGAGCGTCGCGGCTTCCGGCCGTTCGCGGGCGATGATCGGGCGACCCATGTGCTGACGCTTGCACCGCAGGACGCGATGCAAGGCGCTGAAGGCAGCTGAAGGACTGGCCGGCCCGAGGAAACGGTCGGAGCCGGGCGTCAGAGGTCGCGGCGCAGATTGGTCTTCGCCGGTGCCTCACCGATGGAAAACGCGCTCAGGAGCGGCATGATCTGCCAGAGCGCCGAAAGGCCGACCGGATATAGACCGCGTTGGCCAGGACGGTGTCCGCCCCGAAGATCGCCGCTACCAGATCGAAATCGGCAAGACCGGCGAGCCGCCAGCGACTTTGTTCAACGAACGCATCCCAACCTCCCGTCTGTTGGCGAGATGCGACAACAACCGGGATCGCCGGTTCCAGTCTGACCGGGAAGATGAGACTGATGGTTTGAGGCACCCGGATCCGCCACCACGCCCTGCAGCGCGCGGCAGCGGCCATCGGTCAGGTCGAGGAACCACGCACCCCGCCGGATCGACGGCAGACCCGATCAGGTGCAGGCGGCGCAGAAGCGCTGGATGCGCCGGCAGGCTTCCTCTAGCAGCGTCTCCGACGTCGCATAGGAGATCCGGAAATTCGGGCCCAATCCGAAGGCAGACCCATGGACGACCGCGACACCCTCGCTCTCCAGCAGTTCGGAGACGAAGTCTTCGTCCGTCTCGATCACCTTGCCCGACGGCGCGGTCTTGCCGATCAGCCCGGCGCAGGACGGATAAACATAGAAGGCGCCCTCCGGCGTCGGGCACTTGATCCCTTTGGCCTGGTTGAGCATCGACACAACGAGGTCGCGACGGCCCTGGAAGACCGCCTTGTTCTTCTCGATGAAGTCTTGCGGCCCTTCGAGCGCCTCGAGCGCTGCCCACTGAGCGATCGAATTGGTGCCCGAGGTCTGCTGGCCCTGGATCATGTCCATCGCCTTGATCAGCTGCGAGGGGCCGGCAGCATAGCCGATGCGCCAGCCGGTCATGGCGTAGGCCTTCGACACGCCGTTCATCGTCAGCGTGCGGTCATACAGCTTCGGCTCGACTTCCGCCGGCGTGGTGAACTTGAAGCCATCGAAAGTCAGGTGCTCATACATGTCGTCGGTCAGCACCCAGACCTGCGGATGTCGCACAAGCACGTCGGTCAACGCCTTAAGTTCGTCGCGCGTATAGGCGGCGCCCGAGGGATTGGAGGGCGAGTTGAAGACCAGCCACTTCGTCTTCGGCGTGATCGCCTTCTCGAGGTCGGCCGGCTGCAGCTTGAACTTGTTGTCGATCGTGGTCGGGACGAAGACCGGCGTACCGCCGCAGAGTGCCACCATTTCCGGATAGGACACCCAGTAGGGTGCCGGGATGACCACTTCGTCGCCAGGATTGAGCGTCGCCATGAAGGCGTTGAACAGGATCTGCTTGCCGCCGGTGCCGACGATCACCTGGTTGGCGGTATAGTCGAGATTGTTCTCGCGCTTGAACTTGCGGGCGATCGCCTCGCGCAGTTCGACGATTCCGGCCACCGCCGTATACTTCGTCTCGCCGCGGTTGATGGCGTCGATTGCCGCCTTCTTGATGTTGTCGGGCGTGTCGAAATCCGGCTCTCCGGCGCCGAGGCTGATGATGTCCCGGCCCTTGGCTTTCAGCTCGCGTGCCTTCTGGGACACAGCGATGGTCGCGGAAGGCTTCACGCGGGAAAGGGCGTCGGCGAGGAAGGCCATATCGAATTCCTTTGGGCAGAGCTGCTGGGGCCGGGGCTTTATAGGAGATGGAGGAGCCGCTTTCAAGAAACGATTCCGCCCGTAGAATTTGCGGAAAATGCGAAGAATTTCAGCGGTTGCTTAAGGGAGAGGTAATCAATAGTCAGATATATTGGAGCCTGTTGGGCAGGTATCTGCGGAAGGTATGATGGCGAGCATATTTTCGAATCTGAGGCGCGACGACACCGAAGCCTGGGTGGCCGACTACGGTCCCTTCACCCTGCATTCCGCGCTGCAGCCGATCTTCAGCCAGAATGCCGAAGGCGAGCTCACGCTGCAGGCCTTCGAAGGCCTGATCCGTCCGGCACGCAACGGCGAGTTCATCCGGCCCGGCGAGTTCTTCCCGCTCGTGGCGCCGCGCGACCGGGCCAAGATCGACAGTCTCTGCCGCTCGCTGCACATCTTCAACACCGGCGCGCTCAACCGCCGCTCGGCGAAGCTCTTTGTCAATTTCGCCCCCGGCGTCTTCGTCACCGATGCCGGTATCCGCCGCGAAGTCGAGATCATCAAGCTCGCGACGATCGAAGCCGGCATGGGCCCCGAGCGCATTGTCTGCGAGATCACGCAAAAGGAAAACGATTCCGCCGACATGCTCGCCTTCTTCGTGCAGGAGCTGCGCAAGCACGGCTTCCGCATCGCCATCGACGAATATGGCGCCGAGGAACGCGACGTCGCCCGCCTCAACCTGCTCCGGCCCGACTATGTCAAGTTCGAGGCTGACTGGGTGAAGGAATTCCTCGAAAATTCCGCCGGGTCGGCCCTTCTCCGCGTGATGGTCAACCAGTTCCGCGAACAGGGCATTCTGGCGATCTTCGAAGGTCTCGAGGATATGCGTCAGGTCGACATGTGCAATATGCTCGACGTGCCGCTTCTGCAGGGCTACGCGCTCGCCCGGCCGGAACTTGCGCCGACCCACTTCAATGCAGACTTTCCCGAGGCCGACCGCGGCCCAAGCCTCGGCCACCGCGGGCGCGGCGAGGCCGAACGGACCGACCTCGGCGCCATGCGCAGCGCCGCCCCCGCCTTCGGGGGACGCCGGGTCGCAGCCTTCGGCAAGCGGACCGGCTGACCCCCTCCCCACGTCTCGCGGCTTGCGGTCCGGTGGTCGTCGATGACGCTCTTTTGATCGCACGTTACCGCCAAAGGGCCTTATGCGGGCCTAGGCGGGCATATGCCGACATCTTCTCGCCCTATGCGGCTTCGATCGTCATCTCCCACACGAGAGGAGATCACCATGACGCGACCTTGCCTGCCGATCCTGCTGACGCTGACGGCCCTGCTTCCGACACCTCTGCTTCCGACGTCCAGCGCGGCCGCCGAAACCGTCCGCACCGAGACGGTGACGATCGACGTCACGCCTGTCGTCGGCGGCCTGGAAAACCCCTGGGCCATCCAGGTCTTGCCGGACGGCGCCTTCATCGTGACCGAACGGCCGGGCCGGCTCCGGATCGTCAGGGACGGCAAGCTGTCCGCGCCGGTCGCCGGCCTGCCTGAAATCGCCGCGGAAGGGCAAGGCGGACTTCTCGATGTCGCGCTCAGCCCGAATTTCGCCCGCGACCGCATGGTCTTTCTCACGGCGGCCCTCCCGGGCGACGGCGGCAGCGGCACGGGCGTCATCCGCGGCCGCCTCTCCGACGACGAAAAGTCGCTGGAACAGGTGACCGTGATCTTCCGCATGGCCAAAGGCGGCAGGACCGGCCGTCATTTCGGCTCTCGCATAGCTTTCGCGGCAGACGGCACCTTGTTTGTCTCCATCGGTGAGCGTGGCGAGATGGAGCGCGCCCAGGATACGAAAGACCATGCCGGCAGCATCCTGCGCATCACTGAAGACGGCGGGGTGCCAGCGGACAATCCCTTCGCCGATGGCGTCAGGGCTCTGCCGGAAATCTATTCGAAGGGCCATCGCAACCCGCAGGGCGTCGTTCTGGACCCGCTCACCGGTCGGCTGATCACGGTGGAGCACGGCGCCATGGGCGGCGACGAGGTCAACATGCCCGAGCCGGGCAGAAACTACGGCTGGCCGGTAATCACCTATGGCGTCAACTACAATGGCGATACGATCGGCCGCGGCACCACGGCCGACGGATTCGAGCAGCCGGTCTTCTACTGGGATCCGTCGATTGCGCCTGGCGCGCTCGCCGTCTATCGCGGCGCGATGTTTCCGGAATGGCAGGACGACCTCATTGTGACCTCACTCAAATTCGGACAGCTGTCGCGCCTTGACCGGGACGGCGCCGGCAAAATCCTCCGCGAGGAGCGTTTCCTCGACGCGGAGTTCGGCCGGCTGCGCGACGTCGTCGTCGCCCCGGACGGCGCGCTGCTGGTTCTGACCGACGAGGCCGACGGCCAGATCCTGCGGATGAGCCGCGCCGCACCCTGATCAGAGGATCGACCGTATCTCCTTGCGGAACATGAACTTGAGGCCGGACCAGACCTCGTCGACCGCCGCGACCTTCACGTCGACGAGGCCGACCGGCAGGAAGATTTCCCGCAGGACATCCTCGGTGATGTCGGTCGCCACCTTCGACGCCTTCTTCGGCCAGGACACCCACAGCATGCCGTTCGGTCGCAATCCGGCACGAAGCGCGGGAAGCGCCTCTACGAGATTGTCGCGCCGGGTCTCGAAGACATGGATATAGTCGAACGCCCGTCCATCTGGCTCCGCGAGCGCGATCTCCCGCCGCGCCAGGCCGGGATGGGCATGGATGTCGTCCAGATGATCCGGCACGCCGACGAGGAGTGCCGCCATGCCCTCGGCGATTCCGAGCTTGGCGGCGAGCGGCCGCCCCGAATAGCCGGCGCTCATGGCTCGGCCTTCCAGATCAGCGGGAAGGTTTCCGGTCCGCCTTCCTTCTCGTCGCAATCGTCCTTGGCCCGTTCTTCCACAAATCTGAGGCTGATCGCATCGGCGTCCATGCGCCACTTGTAGAACTGGCCGCAATCACCGATTCCCCGCCCCTTGAAGAACGAGGTCATCTCCCGCTTCACCGGGTCGAAGTCGACATTGTAGGCCGTGCTCATCGTCGTCGGTGTGCCATTGTCCATGTAGGGAAAGGAGATCCGTTCCACGATCACGTCATAGGCGACATAGAGCGCATAAGGCTGGTTATATGCCCCGCCCATGCCGCAGGGGACTACGATGACCCGTGTCGTGCCGACGGAGAGTTCGAAGCCCTGATATTGACCGATGGTGGAAACATCGAGGTCGCTGCAGGCACCACCCTCCCCCGTGAAGTCCTTCCGGACGACGTCCGGCAAGTCGTCAAGGCTCACGATGTCACGCGCGATCGCGTCCTCAGGCGGCGCCTTGTCGCCCTTGGCGACCAGAGCATCGGTGCGCTCGAGCCGTCCCTGGATCTCGTCGGCATAGAGGAGCGCACCCTTGACGCCCGAAAGCTTCACCGGCAGCACGGGATTGTCGGGCGTGCCGGACGCCGTGACGGTCATCGCGGTTCCCACCTGCATGGCTGCTGCGAGAGCGGCGACCTTGGACGGGTCGGAATAGACGAACCAGGAGCCGTTGCTGTCTGCCCGAAGCTCACTGGCCTTGACCGTGAGCACCGGCTTGCCGTCCACGGCGAAGACATAGGTTGCCGCGGGCGCCTTGTCCGGCGCTGCATCCGGAGCGAAACGCAGCTTGAGCTCGAGCGGCGCATTGGGCGCGCCCTTTCGCAGAAGCCCGACGGATTGCAGGCCTTTGGCATCCCAGTCCGCGAAGCTCATGTCGCAGGTCAGCCCGTTCGAACATTCCACGGACCAGTCGCGGATCTCTTTGCTCGTCCAGGCGAGCACTGGTGCATTCCACGCCACCAGCGCGGCAACAGCCACGAGGGTCGACAGTACACGGGATCTCATCCGCTCCTCCGAAATTATACAACCAGACAATTGCCAAAGTGCCGGAGACTGCCTATGCCAGCATATCCGCCCCACGAGTGCATATCGCAATGACGCGCATCCAGGCCAATCTTATTCTCCTGCTGACTGCAGCCATCTGGGGCGCGGCCTTCGTCAGCCAAAATCTCGCGATGCAGAGCATGGGGCCGCTCTGGTTCGTCGGCATCCGGTTCCTGATCGGCTTCCTGGTCGTTCTGCCCTTCGCGCTCCGCGAAAACCGCAAGGCGCGGAGCCCCTTGACCGCTCGCTCGGCCGGCGCCTTCGCGCTCTGTGGTGTCGCCCTTCTCGCTGGCGCAATTACCCAGCAGATCGGCATGCTGACGGCTACGGTCACCAATGCCAGTTTCCTGACCGGCCTCTACGTGATCATCGTACCGGTGCTGACGGTCGTTCTCCTGCGCAAAGCGCCGCACTGGGTCGTCTGGCCCGCGGCCCTGATGGCGCTCGGCGGCATCTTCCTGCTCTCCGGCGGGCAGCTTTCGGCGCTCGTCGTGGGAGACTACTGGATCATCCTCTGCGCGCTCTGCTTTGGCATGCAGGTCCTGCTCGTCGGCATCTTCATGGCCGGCAGCGACCGCCCCCTGGCGCTTTCCGCCGTCCAGTTCCTCGTCACGGGGCTCGGAGCGCTTGCAATCGCGGCGCCCACGGAAGACGTCACCTGGGCTGGGGTTCGGGAGGCGGCGCCCCATATCCTTTATTCCGGCGTCGTCTCGTCCGGACTGGCCTACACGCTGCAGGTCGTCGGGCAACGTTGGACGACCGCGTCGCAAGCAGTGATTTTTCTTGCCAGCGAGTCCCTTTTCGGCGCGTTCTTCGGCGCGGTCATTCTTGGCGAGCGCGTTCCTCTACTGGGATACATGGGTTGTGCTTTGATCTTCTTGGCGATGCTACTCGTCGAGATTGTACCGGAACTTACAAGACGCACTCGCCCTAACCCTTCTTCTGAATAAAAACAGTCAGAAATCTCCGATTTTTTGCTCAGTAAACTAGCAATTTGTGCGGCAGTGCTGCAAATGGACAATTTTCGCGGCCGGTTGAAACTTTCGCTTGCCAAAACTCCGCAAAGCCATCAACTTAACTCTGTTCGGGCAATTGCGAACAACGGGAAGAACCTTGAGAACAGCGTGCCGGAGGCGCAATACGCTCCGGGTGGCAAAGGTCAGTGACGGGTCCGAGCCACGATAGACAGGACTTTCCTTATCGAAATCTGCCTGCTGACGCCCGCAAGGGCTTGGACGACGATGCCGCCTGCGGGCGGCCTAGGATAAGGGATGGTACTTCTATGGCCGATACCGGCACCGTTAAGTTCTTCAACGCCGACAAGGGTTTTGGTTTCATCAAGCCTGACAGGGGCGGCTCCGATATCTTCGTGCACATCACTGCCGTGCAGGCTTCCGGCCTCACCGGTCTGACCGAGAACCAGAAGGTCACCTACGACACCGAGCCGGATCGCCGCGGCAAGGGTCCGAAGGCTGTGAACCTCAAGGTCACCGGCTGATTGCAGCGCGCGTCTGCTACCGCCGCCCGGGTCACTTCTCGGGCGGCGCTTTGGCGTGCACTTGCCGGACTTCTCGCCACAAACATGCCGCCTTTCGTTCAGCCGGCATTCATCCGGCCGCTCCTAGCAATTTGACCAGCGGGCAACGATCCCGCATGGCAGGGAGCCGGACAATGAACAGGTTCGTCAAAATCACCATCCTCACTCTGGCGGCGGCCGCGACCGTGATCACGGCCTTCGACTTCGCCGCAGCCGGCGATCGCGACTGGCGTTGGCATCCCCGCGCCCATTCGTGGAACAAGCGGGTCGTGGTCGCCGGGATTGCGGCCGGCGTGCTCGCCGGCGCGGTCGTGGCGGCTCGTCCCCACGTCATCTATCGCGACGATCCCGATGTCGGCTTGGACAGTCCCAATGACGACACGGATCTCTTCGACGACGGAGAGCTCTATGCCACTCCCGAACAGGGCGGCGGTGATGAGTTCTATCGCGACGAGGAGCCGGACGACGACTACGCCCTCCCGCTCGACGGTCAGGACGAAGACCCGGCCTACGACGACCGCCGCGCCGCGCCTGACGACGACTATTTTCCCGAGCGGCCGGACGGCGCCGTCGAAGCAAAGCCGGCCGACCGTGCCGACGACACGGCAGGCACGCTGCCAGAAAAGAAGACCAGGAAGGACGGCGCCCGCAAGGTGGCGGAGGTAGATGCCCTAAAGCCCTGGTCCACGGAATGGAGAACCCGCTGCGCGGCCAAGTTCCCGTCCTTCAATCCGCAGAACGGGACCTATCTCGGCTATGACAAGAAGCGCCATTTCTGCAGGATCGGCTGACCGGCGCTCGGATGTGCCGCCACCGTCGGGGCAACAAGTCACGTGCCGCCCCAACGGACCGACCGATGTCGCTCAATACAGGCTCCTGCGGTAATCGTCCTCCAGTGCCGCGTCGAGCTGCCGCATCTCCTCGGCATCATCGGGCGCGCCCGTTGTCTGGTCGAGGATCATCTTTGCGAGCGAAGGCATGGTCTTCCGGTCCTGGAAGTGATCGGGGCTCCACAGTTTCGACCGCCGGAAGGCCTTGGCGCAATGCAGGAACACCTCCTCCAGATGAACGAGGATGGCGAGCCTGGGGAGCCGCTCCTGCATCCGCATCGTTTCCAGGAGCGCCGGATCCGTCGTGAGTTGAGCCCAGCCGTTCACTCTCAGCGTATCATCGAAGCCGGGCACGATGAACAGCAGCGCCACCCTGGAATTGGCGACGATGTTCGACAGCGTATCGAGGCGATTGTTGCCGGGCCGGTCCGGAATGGCGATGGTGCGGTCGTCGAGAATGCTTACGAAGCCCGGCGGATCGCCCCGGGGACTGACGTCGGCCCGCCCGTCGGCATGCTGCGTCCCGATGCAGACAAAGGGCGAGCGGCCGATGAAGTCGCGCGCATGCTTGTCCAAGGCTGGAAGCGATTTTATGGCTGCGAGCTGATGCGTCTCGCCGTAGAGGCGGCGCAAGGCGGCTTCGTCGGCGATGATGTGGTCCGGGTCGATCGTCATGGCGCCCTCCTCCAAGGCTGGCCGTTCCCGCACGACGGAACGGCAACTCTGAGGGACGTACCTCAGAATTGCCAGACTAGGAGATTTGCCTGTCTCAAGCAAGACGTCGCCGACAGCCGATGGCAGGAGTAAAACCCGTCCTCAGAGGCCCTGAAGGAACGGATTGTTGCGTCGCTCGTCGCCAATCCGGCTGCCGGGCCCATGGCCGCAGATGAACCCCATATCGTCACCGAGCGGCAGCACCTTGTCGCGGATCGATTCCAGAAGCTGCGCGTGATTGCCGCCGGGCAAGTCCGTGCGGCCGATCGAGCCATTGAACAGCACGTCGCCGAGGTGAGCGAAGTTCTGTGCGCGGTTGACATAGATGACATGGCCCGGCGCATGGCCCGGCGTATGATAGACCTCGAAAACATGGTCGCCAAAGGACACCGTCTCTCCTTCCTCGAGGAACCGGTCCGGCACCATGTTGCGCACCTTCATGTCCGATGCGCCGAAGCGGGCGGCGCTCGCTTCCATTGCCTGCAGGAGCGGCAGGTCATCCTTGTGCGGCCCGATGACCGGAATATCCAGTGCCTCCTTGAGGTCGAGCGCTCCCCCAGCGTGATCAAGATGACCGTGAGTCAGCCAGATCTCCTTCAGTCGAATGTCGTTCTGCCGGATCGTCGGCAAGATGACGTCCTCGACGTCACCGCCAGGATCGACGATGACGCCGACAAGCGTCTCGGGGTCGAAGAGCACGGTGCAGTTCTGCTGGAACGGGGTCACGGGAATGATCCCGGCTTGAAGCTTGGCCATGGTCGATCCTGAGGGCGATGTCGGGCCCGGTATAGGCGGCACGCGCTCGTTTGTCATTACCCCCGAGGTAATTGAGAGGCTTCCCTCCGTGCCGGATCATGTCCCCGTCACGCAAACCAAGGAGATGCACCATGACCGAGGCAACCGAGATCGCTGCCAACTACATCGCCACCTGGAACGAGACGGATGCGTCCGCCCGTACCGCACTCATCGCCCGCCACTGGAGCGAGCACCCGCGCTATGTCGACCCTCTGGCAACCACCGCCACAGCGGCGGAACTGTCCGATCTGATCGGTGCGGTGCATGATCGGTTCCCCGGCTTCCGCTTCCGGCTGACCGGCACGCCCGACGGCTATGGTGACGTCGTCCGCCTGGCCTGGGCGCTGGGGCCGGCGGATGCGGAAGCTCCGGTGGAAGGCAGCGATATAATGGAAATCAGGAACGGCCGGATCGACCGCGTGGTCGGCTTTCTCGACCGGGTTCCGGCCGCCTGACGCCGACCGGGCTCTGATCCGTCGCGGGCCTCAATCGAGGCTCGCGACCTCCATCGAATTGATCGGCGAAGCACCGAGGCTCGCGGTCGTGACCAGCAGCGAGGCGACGGCCAGGCTGAAGACGGTGACCAGCATCACGATCGGGCGGAGCTGGTGGGCGACGGTGGTCTCTTCGGTAAGCGTTGACATGGCAGTTCCCTCTCTTCGGTGGGCGCCGGGCGCCCTTGCAAACTCTGACGTTCTTCTCCGTCGGTTTGTTCGCAAATGCTGTTACCGAAGTGACTGTTCCCGGACCTTGCCAAAGAAAAAGCGGCCCCGCGGGCCGCCTTCCTGTCCCCGTGGCAAAAAGATCACTCTGCCGCCTGGGCCGCCGCCGGATAGACTTCCTTCATGTAGTCGTTCATCAGCGTCTCGCACACGGTTGCCGGCGTGAAGCGGTAGGGTCCGATCTCCGAAACCGGGGTTACCTCGGCGGCCGAACCGGTGAGGAAGCATTCGCTGAAAGTCGAAAGCTCCTCGGGCATGATCGCCCGCTCGATGACCTGATAGCCGCGCCGCTTGGCGAGCTCGATAACGGTCTGGCGGGTAATGCCGTTGAGGAAGCAGTCGGGATCCGGGGTGTGGATGACGCCGTCCTTGACGAAGAAGATGTTGGCGCCGGTCGCCTCGGCAACCCGGCCGCGATAATCCAGCATCATCGCATCGGCATAGCCCTTGGCCTCGGCGGCATGCTTGGAGATGGTACAGATCATGTAGAGGCCGGCGGCCTTGGCTTTCGACGGCGCTGTGCGCGGATCGGGACGGCGGTACTCGGCCATGTCGAGGCGGATGCCCTTGAGCTTTTCGGCCGGATTGAAGTAGCTGCCCCACTGCCAGATGGCGATGGCCACGTTGATCTTATTGTTCTGCGCGGAAACGCCCATCATTTCCGAACCGCGCCAGGCGATCGGCCGGACGTAGGCTTCGCTGAAACCCTGGCGCTTGAGCAGTTCGATCGTGGCGGCGTCGAGTTCGGCCACGCCGTAGGGAATCGTAAAGCCCATGATCGTGGCGGAGTCGTGCAGGCGCTGATTGTGCTCGGTCAGCTTGAAGACCCGTCCGCCATAGGCGCGCTCGCCCTCGAAAACGGCGCTCGCATAATGCAGGCCATGGGTCAGCACATGGATCTTGGCGTCCTTCCAGGGCACGAACTCCCCGTTCATCCAGATCTGGCCTTCAAGCTGGTCGAAAGGAACTGCCATCGTCAAACCTCCGCGGCGCCACAGACCGGCGCCCTCAATCATGGGTCACGTCTTCCCGTCCGGCGGTCCGCGATGTCGGTCGAAGAGAGGGACAGGGCTTGAGGAATGAAGCCTGAATCGGTCTGGCCGACCCGTGATCTTCTCTGTCCTCCAAGTGTGATTTAGGCTATCAGTGGCCGGAATTTATGTCAATGAAGCTGACTTATCCGCCGCGGATGCGGCCGACCCGTGGACGCGATGGACAAACTCTCTATGACTGGCAGCACTCCCGACATTGTCCGGACGCCGATGACCGGTGACAGCGACATCGATTTCGAGGTAATCGAACTTCTCTTCTTCGCCTATCGCGACTTCATTTCCGATCCGGATGCCATCCTCGCCAAGAAGGAATTCGGCCGCGCCCATCACCGGGTGGTTCATTTCGTCAATCGAAACCCGGGCATGACGGTGGCCGACCTTCTGGACACGCTCGGCATCACCAAGCAGTCTCTCGCCCGCGTGCTGAAACAGCTCGTGGATTCCGGCTATATCGCCCAGATCGAGGGGACGGAAGACCGGCGGCAGCGCCATCTCTACCCGACCGCCGCCGGACGCGCCCTCGCACTCGACCTGGCGAAGCCGCAATCGCGCCGCATTGGCCGGGCATTCGGCAAGACCGGTTCCGACATGCGCGACGTCGTGATCCGCTTTCTCCAGGGGATGCGCAACAAGGGAGGCGACCTGTGAACCAGCATGCACCGATGCCGGATGACGCGCCGCATCTCCTGATCGTCGACGACGACACCCGTATCCGCGAACTCTTGCAGAAATTCCTGACCGGCAAGGGTTTCCGCGTGACGGTGGCGGCCGATGCGGCCGAGGCGCGGCGCAAGCTCGAGGGCCTGGATTTCGACCTGATCGTGCTCGACGTGATGATGCCGGGCGAGACCGGCATCGCGCTCACCCAATCGCTGAAGGATGTCCGCGACGTGCCGGTCATCCTGCTGACGGCGCGGGCCGAGGCGGAATCGCGCATCGCCGGTCTTGAGGCCGGCGCCGACGACTATCTCGCCAAGCCTTTCGATCCGCGCGAACTCGTGCTCCGCATCAACAACATCCTGAAGCGCGCCGCCAACCCGACCAAGCCCAAGATCGACCAGCTGATCTTCGGCCCCTATACCTTCTCGCTGGTCAAGAAGGAATTGCGCAAGGGCTCGCATCTGGTTGGCCTGACCGGGCGCGAGCAGGACATCATGATGATCTTCGCGGCCAATGCCGGCCAGACGATTGCCCGTCATGAACTCGCCGGAACCGGCGCCGATGTCGGCGAGCGCACCATCGACGTCCAGATCAACCGGCTGCGGCGCAAGATCGAGGACGATCCCGGCAATCCTGTCTGGTTGCAGACCGTTCGCGGCATCGGCTACAAGCTGTCGCTGGACCAGAGCGGATGACGCTGGAGCCCGACCTCCCGCCTGCCGCGGCCGAGGACATCAGGCCGAGCCCTCTGTCGGCGATCAACCGCTTCTTCCGGCGCAACCTGCCGCGCGGTCTTTTCGCCCGCTCGCTGCTGATCATCGTCATCCCGATGGTCATCCTGCAGACCGTGCTCGTCTTCGTCTTCATGGAGCGACACTGGCAGATGGTCACGAACCGGCTGTCCGCCGCCGTGACGCGTGACATCGCCGCCATCATCGACCTCCTCGACAAGATGCCGGAGCGGGAGGACGAGATCATCCGCATCGCCGCCGAACGGATGGAGCTGACGGTCAGGGTCTATCCGGGCAACAAGCTGCCGCCGCGCAAACCCGTGCCCTTCTTCTCCATTCTGGACCGCACGCTGTCGCGCCAGATCAACACCCAGATCAACAGACCGTTCTGGATCGATTCCAGCCTCGGCCCGAAGGAGGTGGAGATCCGCATCGCCATCGACAACGGGCGGATCCTGAGTGTCGTCACCCAACGCGACCGGACCTCCGCCTCCAACACCCAGATCTTTCTGATCTGGATGTTCGGCACTTCGCTCGTGCTGATCGTGATTTCGATCCTCTTCCTGCGCGGCCAGATCCGGCCGATCCTGGCGCTTGCGCGCGCCGCCGAGAGCTTCGGCAAGGGCCAGAAGCCGACCGAGCCCTACCACCCGCGGGGCGCAGTCGAAGTTCGCAAGGCCGGCATCGCCTTCCTGCAGATGCGGGAACGCATCGAGCGGCAGATCGAACAGCGGACCGCGATGCTGTCGGGGGTCAGCCATGACCTCCGCACCATCCTGACCCGCTTCCGACTTCAGCTCGCCGTCGCGGAGGACCGCAAGGACCTCGAGAGCCTCAACCGCGACGTCGACGATATGAACGCGATGCTCGACGGCTATCTCGATTTCGCCCGCGGCCAGGCGGAGGAAGCGGAGGGCGAACTCGATCTCGAAAGCCTCCTTCGGCAGCTGGAGGAAAGCGCGGCGCTGCACGGCAAGACCCTGACGTCGTCGCTTGAAGGTCCCAGGCGGGTGAAGGTCCGGCCCAATGCCTTCGGCCGCCTCCTGACCAATCTCGCCGCAAATGCCTGGCGTCATGGCGACCATGTCCGCGTCGACGCCCGCATTAATGGCCGGTTTCTCGTGGTGACGGTCGACGACGACGGCCCGGGCATACCCGCGACGATGCGCGAGGAGGTGTTCAAGCCCTTCTTCCGCCTCGACGAAGCCCGCAATCTCGACGCATCGGGAACCGGCCTCGGCCTCGCCATCGCCCGCGATATCGCCCGCGGCCACGGTGGCGACGTCGCGCTGTCCGAAAGCCCGATGGGCGGGCTCCGGGCGACGGTGCGGGTCCCTGTGTGACGCTTGACGTCTACCGGATCCAAGGCAGACTTCACCGTGATCTAGAGCTAGCGGGACAGGACATGATCGCCAAACTGCCGAGGCGGGTCGCCTGACTGCTACCGCCCATAGAATTCCTGTGGCACGAGCTCGAAGAATCGCCGCTTGCGGTTGAAGCGGTCCCAGGCATGGATGCGGCGGGGATAGCGTTCGCGCATCGCGTCCAGCGGCCGCAAAAGGGCGCCGTCGCGCTGCCATTTGCCATCGAGGATTTCGATGATCCGCCGGTTCGGCCAGGGCTTGTTGACGATGGAGAGGAAGGCGCCGAAGGCCTCGTTTTCCATGCCGGGACCGGCCCGATGGGCGATCATCGCATAGCAGAAGGCGGTCGAACGCGACACGCCGGCATGGCAGTGGACGAGAATGCGCGAATGCGGGCTCTCGATTGCCGGCCGCACGGTCTCGAAGAGGCTTTCCACGACATCGGGGAAATGCTCGGTGAATTCCGCCGTTTCCTGGTCGCGCAGCCGGGCCACGATATGCTCGGGGCCGCGGACAACAGGAAGATGCTCGGGCCCGAGCGCCGGATCGACCAGAGATACGACATGGGTCGCACCCCACTCTTCGGCCACCGTTGCGGCACGGGGCAGGCATGACACGCGAAAGCGCTCGTGAACTCCCGAAAGCGGCATCTCGCCCATCCCCTGCATGATATCTCCAGCCTGAAGATTGCGACTGAAATCGGGAAAAAATGAGTCAGAGCAGCTTGGCGCCGTTGGGCACCGGCTGCCCGGGTGCGGCCAGAACGATGGCGCCCGTCTCATCGGCAAAGCCCAATGTCAGCACTTCCGACCGCACCGGACCGATCTGCCGCGGAGGGAAATTGACGACGCCGAGGACCTGCCGCCCCACGAGCGTTTCCGGCGTGTAGTGGACCGTGATTTGCGCCGACGACTTCTTCAGTCCGATGTCCGGTCCGAAGTCGATCACGAGCTTGATCGCCGGCTTGCGGGCCTCCGGAAAGGGTGCAGCCTCGACAACCGTGCCGACCCGGATATCGACGCGCTCGAAATCGGCATAGGTGATCTGTTCTGGCATGATCATGTCCTGGGCTTGGTTCAGCCGGCCAGTTCCTGGGCGCGGTCGCGCGCTGCCTTCAGCGCCGCATCAAACAGCGGCTGCATCCCGCTATCCGCCATGAGAACGGATAGCGCGGCGGCGGTCGTGCCGCCGGGCGACGTCACGTTCTTGCGCAATTCGGCAGCCTCGCCGGGCGACTGGTGAAGCAGCTCACCAGCGCCCGACACGGTTGCCCTCGCAAGGCGCATGGCGAGGTCCGCCGGCAGACCGAGTTTTCGGCCTGCCTCAGCCATGCACTCCGCGAGCAGGAAAACGTAAGCCGGTCCGGAGCCGGAAAGCGCCGTTACGGCATCGATGAGAGCCTCGATCTCCACCCATTCGACGGGACCGGAGACTTCCAGCAGGGAATGCACCAGGCGGCGCTCGTCGGCACTGACCCGCGCATTGGCAAAGGCACCGGTAACGCCGCGACCGATCATGGCGGGCGTGTTCGGCATGGCCCGCACCATGGGCGCCGGTCCGAGATGGTCTTCGAGAAAAGCGAGCGTCTTGCCCGCGGCGATCGAGACGACGATCGTGCCCTCGCCGATCAGCGACCGATAGGCCGGCAGGACCTTGTCCATAACCTGCGGCTTGACAGCGACGAAGAGGACACAAGCGGTTTCGCCTTCCGGCGGCGTCACGGCGAACCGTACTCCGGCCGCTGTGAGAGCGGTGTGCATCGCTTCGGGAGGATTGGGATCGGCAGCGATGATCGATGAGCCGGCAATGCCGCTTTTCACCCAGCCCTGGGCCATGGCGCCGCCCATGTTTCCGGCGCCGATGAGGACGATAGGTCCCGAAAGACCGAGACTCATGCTTCCCCCACGGTCTCGAACATCACGGCGCTGACGGCCGTCTCGGCATCCATGCCCGACCACACGACGAACTGGAAGGCCTGGTAGTAGGCTTCGCAGGCATCGAGCGCCGACGACAGCAGCACCTCGACCTGACGGCCGGTCGGCTCGACGCCACCGGACAAAAGCAGCGAATGGCGGAAGATCACGAGGTCTGCGCGATGCCAGACGTCGAAGTGCCCCAGCAGGACCTCGCCGTTGATGTGGGCGATCAGCTTGATGACCTCGTTCATCCGCGCATCGGGGATCTTGAGGTCGAAAGCGCAAGACAGATGCACCGCCTCGAACTCTTCCATCCAGGCGAAGGACACGCGGTAGTCCGCCCATTTGCCCTCGACGGTCATGGCCAGTTCATCGTCGGCGGACCGCTCGAACGTCCAGTCGTTGGTATCCGCCACGAACTCGATGAGATCGACGGGATTGGATTGACGTTCGGTCTTCAGGTCATAAAGGCTCATGCGGCACCTAATTACGGAATCCAGCCACATCGCGCCGGGAAACAGACCAACGCGACCGGAGGATACCGGAAACTCTTGGAATGATCCGCGAACCGATTACCCGATCCTAGGTCAGCTAGCCTGCCCGGAACTTACGTGTCCGCTTCGAATCATCTTGTAAAATCAGTGTATAACGGGGGAGTCGGGAAACCAGTCCCGGTCGGTCAAAAAGCTGGTGATTACGAATTGGCCCGATCAGAATTTGATTCAAATTCGATTGTTAAGCGACTCTCGCAAATGACTTTTTCAACCGCGGCCATCGGTGGAAAAGATCACAGGCCGCCGCTTGCGCGGCCTGTGGATAACCTTCGAACGGCGTCGCCAGCTCAAAATTTCTGAGCCGCGATCTTCGCCTCGAGCTCGGCGATACGGGCGGCGAGCCGGTCGTTTTCGTCGCGGGCCTGGATTGCCATTTCGCGCACGGCCTCGAACTCTTCGCGCTTGACGATGTCCATCGAGTTCAGCCAGCGCTCGGCCTGAGCCTTGAAGGCGGTTTCGACCTCGCGACCCACGCCCTGCACGGCGCCGGCGGCGTCGGTCATCAGCTTGGCGAAGTCGTCGAGAATGCGGTTCGGTCCCTGGTTCATGGCGGTCCTCCGGGATCAGGGGTTGCTCGGGGATTGAGGTAGGATGCCCGGGCGCCGCGCGCAAGGAAAAAGCCGGCCGCGCGACGATTTCGCCGCCGATCGCTATGCGCCGCGCCTGTTCGGACCGCAACTTCGTGGTATAAGCCGCCAACCGAAACAGCCTGGACAGACCCTTGATCAGCGCCGCGCAGACCCTTGCCTACATGCCCTTCCCAGACATCGATCCGATCGCATTTTCCGTCGGGCCTCTCGACATCCGCTGGTACGGCATCGGCTATGTGGTCAGCATCCTGATCGGCTGGTGGTATGCCCGCAAGATCGTCTCGACGCCCCGGCTCTGGGCCAACGGCACCGCGCCGATGACGGTGGTGGATCTCGACGATTTTCTGCTCTGGGCCGCGATCGGTATCGTCGCCGGCGGCCGCATCGGCTTCATCCTGTTCTATGACCTGCCGCTCTATCTCGCTGATCCCTCTCTCATATTCCAGATCTGGAAGGGAGGAATGTCCTTCCATGGCGGGATCACCGGCACCGCGATTGCCATGATCCTTTTCGCACGCAAGCGCGGCATCAGCACCTGGTCCCTGTTCGACGTCGTCGCCACCGTCTGCGTCACCGGCCTCTTCCTCGTGCGCATCGCCAATTTCATTAATGGCGAATTGTGGGGCGGCGTCAGCTTCCTGCCCTGGGCGGTACTGTTCCCCGGCGAGATGTTTCCGCGGCACCCCTCCCAGCTCTACGAGGCCGGCCTCGAAGGTCTTCTGACGGGCCTGGTTCTCGCTTGGCTGGTGTTCCGCCGCCACGGCCTGAAGATGCCTGGCTTCGTCGCCGGAGCCTTCGTCAGCCTCTATGCCGTCTGCCGCATCGGGGTTGAATTCGTCCGTGAGCCGGACGCCCAGCTCGGCTATCTCTTCGGTGGTTGGCTGACCATGGGCATGGTCCTCTCCCTGCCCATGCTGCTGCTCGGCATCTGGGCGATGCTGAGGGCCCGGCGCGCGGCACGACGGGCCGGCAGCACGGCGGCGATCGAGGCATGACCACCCCGCTCGCCGACAAGATCAGCGCTCTGATCGGCATGCACGGCCCGATCAGCGTAACCGATTATTTCGCGCTCTGCCTCGCCGATCCCGAGCACGGCTACTACAAGACGCGCGATCCCTTCGGCCGCGGCGGCGACTTTATCACCGCGCCGGAAGTGAGCCAGCTCTTCGGCGAGATGCTCGGCGTGTTCCTGATCGAGGCCTGGCAGAAGCATCTGCGGCCGCACCGCAATCTGCGCATCGCCGAGATCGGTCCGGGCCGCGGCACGATGATGGCCGACATTCTGCGCACGGTCCGGCGCATCGCGCCGGACCTCTATGACGCCGCGAGCGTCCACCTGGTCGAAACCAGCCCGTCACTCAGAGCTGTCCAGCAGGCGACGCTGGCCGCTCATGGCGACAAGATCATGTGGCACGACGGCTTCGACGAACTGCCGCCGGGATTCTTGCTGCTGGTCGCCAACGAGTTCTTCGACGCCGTGCCGATCCGTCAGTTCGTCAAGACCGCGTCCGGCTTTCGCGAACGCCTGGTCGGCCTCGACGCGGACGGCGCGCTCGCCTTCGTGACCGGCGCCGGCGGCGTCGATCCGGACCTTCTGCCGCAAGGTCATCGCAGGGCGCCACCGGGCACGATCGCCGAGGTGGCGCCGGCGCGATCGGCCATCATGCAGATGCTGTGCGACCGGTTGTTTAACGGCGGCGGCACCGCCCTGATCATCGACTACGGCCACACGACACCCGGATTCGGCGACACGCTTCAGGCGGTTCTGCGCCACCGCTTCGACCCGCCGCTCGCCCATCCGGGCGAGGCCGACCTGACGAGCCATGTCGACTTTTCCGCTCTTGCAGAGGTTGCGCGCGCGCGCTCGGTGGCGGTCAACGGCATGATGACGCAGGGGGAGTTCCTGCTCGGCCTCGGCCTTCTCGAACGGGCCGGCGCGCTCGGAAGCGGCAAGTCGCCGGACGACCAGGCAGCCATCCGCACGGCAGTCGAGCGCCTCGCCGGCAACGGCTCCGGCCAGATGGGCGAGCTCTTCAAGGTGCTGGCGGTTTCCAGCCCCGCGGTGAACCTCTCCCCTTTCCAGGGCTGAGTTGACACCTCCCCACCCCTTCTGCAACATCCCGCCGCAATGACCGCTTCGCGCTCCGGGCCGATGCGGGCCAGACTTTGAAAGGCCGCCCCATGCCACCCGCCTCACGGCCCTCCCCGCTCACGAGCCCCCTGCTCGGCGATCTCGGCTCCGACGGCATCGTCCACGGCTTCTTTACCCGCCAGGGCGGGGTGTCCGAAGGGCTCTATGCCGGCCTGAATGTCGGCCTCGGCTCGGCGGACGAACCGGCGCGGGTGCACGAGAACCGTGCGCGTGTCGCCGCATGGTTCGGTTCCGAACCCGAACGGCTTGTATCGCTTTACCAGATCCATTCACCCGACGTGGTGACGCTCGACGCGCCGCCATCGGGCGAGCGCCCGCGCGCCGACGCCCAGGTGACGGCGACGCCGGGACTGATCCTCGGCATCCTCACCGCCGATTGCGGCCCCGTCCTCTTCGCCGACCCCGAAGCCCGGGTGATCGGCGCCGCCCATGCCGGCTGGAAGGGCGCACTCGACGGCGTGCTCGAGAACACGATCGCGGCGATGGAAGCACTGGGCGCGCGGCGCGACTGCATCGTCGCAAGTCTCGGCCCGTCGATCTCGCAGGCGAATTACGAGGTGGGACCGGAGTTTCACGAGCGCTTCCTGGCCCGTGACCCGGCATGGTCGACCTTTTTCAGGCCGTCGGATCGTCCCGGGCATCACCGGTTCGACCTGCCCGGCCTGACGGTCGGCCGCCTCCGGGCGGCCGGCATCCGCGCGGAAAATCTCGGCCTCTGCACCTACGCCGACGAGGACCGCTTCTTCTCCTATCGCCGCACGACCCATCGCAGCGAGCCCGACTACGGGCGCCAGATTTCCGCAATCATGATCCGGGAGGACTGAATGGCTCTGCATTTCACGCGGGACGAATTCGCCTCCCGTCTCGAACTCGTCAAGGCGCGGATCAAGGAAGAGAAGCTCGACGCGCTTCTGCTCTTCGCCCAGGAAAGCATGTACTGGCTCACGGGCTACGACACGTTCGGCTACTGCTTCTTCCAGTGCCTGGTGGTCAAGGCTGACGGACAGATGGTGCTCCTCACCCGCTCGGCCGACCTTCGGCAGGCGCGTCACACCTCGATCATCGACGACATCAGGATCTGGGTCGACCGCACCAATGCCGATCCGGCGCTCGATCTCAAGAACCTGCTGATGGACCTCGACCTGCTGGGCGCCAAGCTCGGCGTCGAATACGACACCCATGGCCTGACCGGGCTCAATGCCCGTCGGCTCGACAACCAGCTCTCGTCCTTCGCCAATGCCGTGGATGCGTCCTATGTGATCTCCAAGCTTCGCCTGGTGAAGAGCCCGGCGGAGATCGAGCATGTCGTCCGGGCCGCCGAACTCTCCGACGACGCGCTGGACGCGGCACTTGCGCTCGTTCGTCCCGGTGCCAACGAGGCCGACATCCTGGCCGCCATGCAGGGCGCGATCTTCGCCGGCGGCGGCGACTATCCGGCCAACGAATTCATCCTCGGCTCCGGACCCGATGCGCTGCTCTGCCGCTACAAGGCCGGGCGGCGTAACCTCGATGCGGTGGACCAACTGACGCTCGAATGGGCTGGCGTCTATGCCCATTACCACGCGCCGATGATGCGCACGGTCGTCATCGGTCAGCCGACCGAGCGCCAGCGCGAACTCTATGCCGCCGCACGCGACGCCATCGAGGCGATCGAGGAGGTGCTGGTTACTGGAAACACCTTCGGAACCGTGTTCGACACCCATGCCCGCATCATGGATGAACGCGGCCTCGCCAAGCATCGGCTGAATGCCTGTGGCTATTCCGTCGGCGCCCGCTTCTCGCCCTCCTGGATGGAGCACCAGATGTTCTACGCCGGCAATCCAGAGCCGATCCTGCCCGGCATGACGCTTTTCGTGCACATGATCATCATGGATTCCGAGACCGGCATCGCCATGACACTGGGGCGCACCTATCTCGTGACGGATGGCCCCGTGCGCAACCTGTCGCGCCACAGTCTCGACCTGATTGCGGTGTGATGTGGACGCGTCGGCGTTCCCCCGCCAGAGCGATTGACTCGCACAAGGCTCCGCTCCCATAGTTTGTCGGGGGAATGCCCTTGCCGGGGGAGTGAGTCCATGTCTCGAAGGACCATCCATGCGCCGTTCGTCGCACTCTGCGTCCTGCTCGCGGGCTGCAACACGGACGGTCTGACGCCGCAGGCGGAGATCCCGGGCGCCCAGCCGGCGGAAAAGACGGTCGCCGATACCCAGCCGGTCGATGCGGACCCCGACCTGCCGGCCACCGCCACGCGCGACAAGAAGCCGATGATCGACCAGGACGTGGCCGACAGCGAAAACCCCGCGCCGCAGAACACGCTGCAGGCCCAGGCCGACGCCATCGAGGGCGGCCAGGACAATCCGTCGCTGACCCGCAGCAAGGACGGCGGCAATCTCGGCGCCAATCTCTACAAGTCGGACGCCAAGCCGCAGGTGACGAGCCTCTACACCGCCAACACCGCCAAGGGCACGATCCGCTTCCTGCCGATCATCGGCGCGCCGGTCCAGGCCGTGACGCCCTTGTCGAAGGAGCTCGGCGCCTCGGCCCGCGGCAATGGCCTCACCATCAAGGCCTCGAACGACGAGACGGCCGAGCATGTGCTGAAGGGCTACCTTTCGGCCTTCAACGACGGCGGCAAGGTGACGGTCGTCTATGTCTGGGACGTGCTGGACAATGCGGGGGCCCGCCTCCACCGCATTCAGGGCCAGCAGAGCGTCAATGCCGGCAAGAGCACCGATGCCTGGGGTGCGGTGCCGCCGGAACTGATGCAGGAAATCGGTGTCGCTACGATTGCCGAATACATGAAATGGCGCCAATCCCAGGGATGATGGCTGGCTTGAAGGGCGGGCAGACCTCGCGTCCTGGCGGGCGGGTCCGACGCGCTGCCCGCCTGATCACGCCGTGCGACGGCTGCCACCGAATGTGCGGTGAATCCCGACCTCGCCTCTTGCAATCACTGAAAAGCACGATAAGAAGCCGCCATCCGGCATGAAAACAGGCGGGCCATCATGAAGGTTTTTTCAGGTAACTCCAATCGCCAGCTGGCTGATGCCATCTGCGCCTACCTGAAGGTGCCTGTCGGAAAAGCCAGTGTCCGCCGATTTGCCGACCAGGAGATTTTCGTCGAGATTCAGGAGAATGTCCGCGGCGAGGACGTCTTCATCATCCAGTCGACCTCCTATCCCGCCAACGACAACCTGATGGAACTGCTGATCATGATCGACGCCATGCGCCGGTCGTCAGCCCGGCGCATCACCGCGGTCCTCCCCTATTTCGGCTATGCGCGCCAGGATCGACGCGCCTCCGGCCGCACGCCGATCTCTGCCAAGCTCGTCTCCAACCTGATCACGGAAGCCGGCGCGCACCGCGTGCTGACGCTCGATCTCCACGCCGGCCAGATCCAGGGCTTCTTCGACATCCCGACGGACAACCTGTTTGCGGTGCCGATCATGTCGCGCGACGTCAAGGCCAACTACAACCTCGAAAACGTCATGGTCGTCTCGCCCGACGTCGGCGGCGTGGTACGCGCGCGCTCGCTCGCCAAGCGGCTCAGCGACCGCAACCTGGCCATTGTCGACAAGCGTCGCGAACGCGCCGGCGAATCCGAGGTCATGAACATTATCGGCGACGTCGAGGGCAAGGACTGTCTCCTGATCGACGACATCGTCGACTCCGGCGGCACGCTCTGCAACGCCGCCGATGCGCTGCTCGCCAACGGCGCGACATCGGTCACGGCCTATATAACCCATGGCGTGCTCTCAGGGGGCGCGGTCAATCGCGTCGCCTCGTCCAAGCTCAAGGAGCTCGTCATCACCGACTCTATTCAGCCGCCGACGGCCGTGCTGTCCGCGCACAACATCCGGGTCATCTCCACCGCGCCGCTGATCGGCGAGGCCATCAACCGCACAAGCCTCGAAGAATCTGTCTCGAGCCTCTTCGATTAGTCACGCTGACTGATTAAAGTCTGTCCGTAGACCGTCTAATCATTGGGATTGGAAGGGAGTGACGACTATGGACACTTTAGAAATTTATGATCACCCGGACCTTTTTCGCGTCGTTCGTTTGCAATGCCACGACATGCTCGCCACCGCCGCCATGGACCCGCGGCTCGCGGAGGCCTTTGCCACCCAGCAGCGATGGCTGATGTCGCATGTTACATTGGCCATCTACTTCCGGGCCAGGGCGGCCGGCCAAGGCGATGGCGTCCATATCTCGAAATATCTAGATGCTATCGTGGAGGCGCGGATTGCCAGCCGCAACACCGCCGATGCCTTCATCAAGGAGATGGTCTACTACAAGTACTGCGAAACCCGCCCCTCACCCGCCGATCGACGGATCAAGCCGATCGCGCCGGCCGTCCATGCGCTGCAGATCGTCGGGGAATGGGTACGTCTGCATCTTCGTTCGCTCGATCGGCTGACCGGCGGCGACCGGCTGGCGACATACGACGCGACCCCTGGCGCGCTCGCCCGGATCCAGCCGCTGATTTCGGACGGGCTGGTCTCGGCCAATCCTGTCCGCAATCCGACCGGCACCTTCTCGCTGTTCACCTGGCTCGACAATGGCGGCAAGATCATGGACTGGCTGATGGCCAACATGGAAGACCGGCCGCTATCGGCGCAGCGGGCCTCGGTCGGCGTGGTCTCGACGGTGGAAATGGCCCAGCGCCTCAAGCTCTCGCGCACCCACCTTGCCCGCAAGCTGCGGGAAGCGGAACTGATGGGCTCGATCGGATGGGAGGGTCGCCGCGGCCATTCGGTCCTGTGGGTATCCCAGGGCTTTCGCGAGGAATACGCGCTGGCTCAGGCCGTGAAGCTTGCCATCATCGACCGCGCCTTCGCGGACGCCATGGCCCGCCCGGCTGGAAGCCAGACGGCCTCGGCCAGGAAGCTGGAACTCGCCGGCTGACGGCGAAGCAGCGCCACAGGAACAAAAGGCGGACGGTGGCATTGCTTTAGAGCGGCGCCCGTAAGTGTGTCCTGCGCTCAGCCCGTGCGTATCTTCGGGCTGGTTCGGGCGCCGCACCGCTTCCACGTCGTGCCACGCCAAACCGGCTCAGTCGTGCAGACCGAGGCGATTGATCTTCCTGTGCAGCGTGGCGCGGCTGATTCCGAGCATCTGTGCGGTCAGCGAAACATTGTTGTTGTTCCGTGACAGCGCGCGCCTGAGCGCCGCCCGCTCGGCTTCCAAGAGATCCCGCCCCTCGAGCTCCAGGTGCTCGTTCAAGAGATCGGCGGCCGGCATGCCGCTGTCGATCATCTGGTCATCGAGCTTGAGCGCAAGACGCGCCGCCCGTGTTGCTCCGAGCACCATGTCGTCGCGATCGACCGCCAGCAAAGCGGAGCCGGCATGCGAATTGGACGGAACAAGCACGATGCGGGCATCGCGATAGGCACGGCGGAAGAGATTGACCTCGATCCGCGTGGCCGAGTCGCGCACGGCCTGGGCCAGGACGGGCATGATCATCTCGGTGGCGTCGCGGCGCGCCGTCGAAATGTCGATCGCTGCGACGATGCGGCCCTTGTGGTCGCGCACGGGGGCGGAGGCACAGGACAGGCCGATATTGGCGGAGAGGAAATGCTGGTCGCGGAACACCGTCACCATGCGACCGTCGGCGAGCGCCGTGCCGATGCCGTTTGTGCCGACACTGGCTTCGCTCCAGAGCGACCCCATCCAGAGGCCGACGTCGCGGAAGTCCTTGTCCTCGGACTGCACGCCGCGGCGATCGAGGACCACCCCCTCGCTGTCGGTAAGAACCAGACAGCAGCCCGCCTTGCCCACCATGCCGAAGAGCCATTCCAGTTCCCCGGTCGCCTCCTCCAGCACCTCACCGGACCGGCCGAGCGTTTCGCGGAACTCCGCCTCGGTCAGCCGCACGGGCTGCCGGCTCTCGTCCGGCGCCAGCCCGTGTTTGGTCAGACAGCGCCGCCACGACGCCGCGATCGGCGACGATGCCGGGCCCGATTTCTCGTTGGCCAGCGAGTAGACACGATCGGCATGCTGGTTCGGCCCAATCATCTGCTCCTCCCAAAGCATCACGCGGCAACCCGGTCCGGTACATTAGCACGCGCTCCGCACAATGACAGCGCTTCTTTGGTCGCAGCAATACCAGATCTCGATGATAGGAACCCATAGGACCGGTGGCGCATCTTCCACCGCGTCCGACGGGGCTGTCGGGTCCGAAGACCGCCGCGGGCCGACCAACCCCGCCTCAGATCGGCAAGGGCTGCCCGTTCACGACGATCTTCCCGGCTGCGTCGAAAGTCACGGCCCAGGTGGTCGTGCCGCCGCCAGCATCCTTCCCGAGGCCCTTCATCATCAGCGCGACGAAGGCTGCACGCGAATAGAGCGGTACGGTTTTCGCATTGTCCTGCAGATATTTCACGGTACGGTCGAAATCGAGCGCCGTGACGGTCACCGAACCGGTCGGAAGCGAGGTCTGCGCCATGGCCAGCGACATCTGCCCGGTCAGCCGGAAATCGTAGAGCGGCGATTGCAGGGTGAGATCCTTGATCGTGACCCCGATCCTGCCGTCCGGAAAGAGCAGCGTGGTGGCGTGATCGCGCGGCAGAAGCGCGGTCTCCTTCTCGCTCCGCACCAGCGCCGCGTCGCGCCAGAGCGCGCCGAGATCGAAGCCACCGAACCCGACATCGAGCCCCGCCGATGTCGGTAGGGCAGCTTCGAGTTCCCGGGGCCAGATGCCCGCATCGATGGTCACCTTGGTCAGCGAGGCGCCGATGATGAACGAGGCCTTGTCTCCCATCCCTTCCCATCGCGAGGAATAACCGAGCGTTTCGGCGGAGAAGCCTCGGCCCGCTTCGGACATCCGGACGTTCTTGGCGGTGAATGCCCCGCCGATCGCTTCGAGCATGGGCAGATGTGCCTTCAGGATCGTCCGGAGTTCCGCCCGCTCCGCATCCGTGAGCGCGGCCGCGTCCTTGCCGCCGGCCGTCACCTGCCAGAACCGCACGATGTTGCCGATACCGGCGAGGTCGAGCCGGCCGATCGCATAGGTGCCGTCGACACGCTCGGCCGAGACCTTCGCCTCCGGTCGCGGAAACGCGCCAGTGGTGGCGCTGAGCCCGTCGATGGAGAAGGTGGCGTCAACATTGCCCTTCCCAGCCGCCTGGTCGGTGACGCTGGAGGTCATGTCGAGGGCGCCGATAGAGAACTTGACACTCTCCTGGCCCGCACGCAGAGCGAGCTTGGCATCCTTGAGACCCACGTCGGCGCGGCGGGGAAATACCGCGACGGGATCGAACAGCCCGGCGACGGTCTGCGACGCGACGTCGAGCGACAGGGCGTTGCTGCGGTTGCCGGCGAGGAGTTCGGTGCCGAGCGCGAAGGGGCCGGAGGTCTCGAAATTCCAGAGGCCGCCCTCCGCCGGCCGCAGACCGAAAGAAAGCGGCGTCGCGGTCTTGACCGTCCAGGGCATGATGGCGGGCGCCAGCGCAGCCGACGTCTCGAATGCCAGCCGGTAGCCTTCGCCGTCAGGCGATACCTTCAGCAGGGAGGACGAAGCCCAGCTGTCCGGTCCGTAGAGCCGGACCGCCGCTTCGATGCTGCGGGCCACTGTCTCCGTGGCCGGTTCCGCCGCCGCTCCGCTGACGAGACAGAGTATCGCCGCAGCACCAAGAGCGGCCGGCAGGCCGGAAACCTTGAAAGACATTCAGACCCTCCTTGCGCCATCGATCCTGCAATACGGTTTGGCCTCGACTTGTGGTCGGATCAAGGTCAGGCGAAAAAGAAAGACCGCCGCTCCCATGGAAACGGCGGCCACGAATGCCCTAGACCCGGTCAGATCTTCATTTCCTGGCCGTTGATCAAAACCTTGCCGGTCTCGTCCAGCTTGACGTTCCACACCGTGGCACCATCGGACTCCGACTTGCCGAAGCCCTTCATCATCAGCACCATGAACGACGCCTGGCCGAATTCCGGCACTTTCTGCGAATTGTCCTGCAGGTACTTGATGGTCTTGTCGAGGTCGCGCGCGGTGATCGTCACATCGACGATCGGCTTGTCGCTGTTGTTGGGGTCGACGCTCATGCGGCCGGAAAGCGCCAGGTCGTAGACCGCCGACTTCGCATAGACGTCGGAAAACTCGAAGTTCATCTTGCCGTCGGGCAGCACGATCTTGCCGAGTTCGTCAGACTGCGCCGGCGTCAGTGGCTCGGGCTTGGTGAAGTCGGCATTGTCGAGCATGTAGGTCATCACTCCCTCGAGGTCGAGATTGGTGATCGCCACGGCGAAATTGGCCGAGTCCGGCATCGCCCCCTCGGTCCCCGCCGGCAGGATTCCGGCCGGGATGACCGGCTTGGTCATGCCCATGTTGAAGCGCGCGCTCGCGTCTTTCTTAAGGCCCGTGAAGCCGATGCCATAGGTGAAGCTCTCGAGCGAAACCTCCATGCCCTGGGCCGTCACCTTGACGCCGTCGAATTTCAGCTGCTCGTCGAACTTGTCGGTCAGCGGCATGTTGGCGCGGATCAGGGTCTTCAGCTTGTCGGCCTGGGCCTGATCGAGCTGCTTGACGTCGGCCTTGACGAGATCGAGGGCGAAGACCATCAGGTCGCGCAGTGCATTGACGCCGAGCCGCTTGAACTCGATGCTGCCGGTCATCGACGCGGCGCTGATATTGACCGCATCACCGGCCTTCTCGACAATCGTCTCCTTGAGGTTGGACATCGACATCGTGCCCGAGAGATCGACGACGCCCTCGGCGACCTTGTCGCCCTTGAGATCGGCGCCCATGCTGTCGATCGACATCGCGATGGCGGCATCGCTGTTCTTCATGGACAGGTTGAGCTTGTCGAGCGAATATTTGCCTGACGAGAAATAGCTGATCGACGGGTCGAACATGCCGTCGAAGACAATGCTCTCGATCTTGTAGATGAAATCCTGCTTCTTGCCGTCGGCGTCGATGCTGCCATTGACGTCGAGCCGGTCGTTGACCTCCACCTTCCAGGTGCCGTCATCCTGCGGCGTGAGGTAGTGAATGAGCGGCTTCAGGCCGTTGATGGTGAACATCTCCGGCTTGACGTCCTTGAGGAAGGGCATGATGTCGATGGAGAGCTCATACCGGTTCGTCGCCGGGGTGACCTTGAGAAAGCCGGTGTCGGTGATGTCCTTGGGCAAGTAGTAGGTCAGCTTGTCGCGGATCTGGTCAGCGCCGGCCTGGTCTATCTGGGCAGCATGCGCATGAAGCGGAAAGATGATCGCGAGCGCCGCGACTGTGGATAGTAGTGTCTTGCGCATGGTTGTCCTCCGTTATTTGTTGTCCGACTGGCGGCGCGAGATTGCCCGCTGCTGTCCGCCCCGTCAATGCCGCGAGGGCCTGACGGATTGCAAGGGAAACGGCCCAGGCGGCCGGGAAATTCGTGACCGTCGCCGACTTGCAATCAGGGGCCAAGTGGTCTATGAGCCCGCATCCGCCGGGACACCCTTGGAGGCACGGCGGAGGTTTGCCTATGGCAGACCGGTCCTCGGGGCGCAATCGCCCCCGGATCCTCCGTAACACTGGAAAGGAATAGCCATGAGCCACGCTACTTACGAGCTCAAGGCCGAGCTGCGCGAACGGGTTGGTAAGGGGTCCTCCCGCGAACTTCGCCGCAACGGCCGCATCCCTGCCGTCATCTATGGTGACAAGCAGGAGCCCCTCGCAATCTCGCTTCCCAACAAGGAAGTGACCCTCAAGATCCATGCCGGCGGTTTCATGACGACCGTCGCGACGATCGAGGTCGACGGCAAGAAGATCTCGGTCCTGCCGAAGGACTACCAGCTGGATCCGGTCCGCGACTTCACGATGCATGTCGACTTCCTGCGCGTCGGTGCCAATACCGAAGTGAATGTCGAAGTCCCCGTGCACTTCGTCAACGAAGCCAAGGCGCCCGGCATCAAGGTCGGCGGCGTGCTGAACGTCGTTCGCCATGAAGTCGAGCTGCATTGCCCGGCCGATGCGATCCCGGAATTCATCACCGTCGACCTGACCGGTGCGAAGATCGGCGACTCCCTGCACATTTCGCATGTCAAGCTTCCGGCCGGCGTCCGCCCGGTCATCGGCGACCGCGACTTCACGATCGCCACGATCGTTGCCCCGGCTGGTGGCACGACCGGCGAAGAAGAAGCGGGCGAAGCCGACAAGGCCTGATCGCCCCCGATCCGGACCAACCATCCGACGCCGCCCGGTCCTGCCGGGCGGCGTTTTCTTTGACGATTCTCTATTTCACGACATCTTAGGAAAGGCTGGTTAGGCTCTCATCGCTTATTCGGAGGACAACCACGCACCCGTGACGGCGAGGAGCGTGGAGAAAGCGGGACCACCTTCAGATGCTGGCTCATTCGGTCGAGAGGCGGTTCGTCGCCATCATCCTTGCGGTTCTCATACTGTTCGTCGCGCCGCTGTTTCTGCTTTTCTTCTATCTCGGACACGAACGCATCCGCGAGGACACGCTGGACCGCGGTCGCATCATGCTGGAAGCCAATGCGAAGGCACTCGGCAAGCCGCTCTGGGATCTCGACACCGAAACCGTCCGCCAGATCGCCCGCGCCGTCGCCTCTGGGCGCATGGTGGCGAGCGTGCATGTCCGCGACATATCCGGCACCATCGATGTCCGCGCGACCGAGAACCTGTCCAAGCTCCCGCCGAGCCGCGATCGCACCCAACTCTCCGCCAACATCACCTATGACAGTATCGACGGTCCGAAAACCGTCGGCGTCATCGACATGGAAATTACGCATCAGGCGATGTTCGAAGGCGAAAGGCGCGGAGACACGGCCTTCATCGCGATCTTCATCGTCGCGGTCCTGGCGATCTTCCTGACCGCGGTCCTCGCCAACCGGCAGATGGTGATGCGCCCGCTCAACAGGCTCACCGCCGCCATCGAGGCCACCCGTCGTTCCGGCACCCGCCAGTCGGTCGACTGGTTTTCCGAGGACGAGATGGGCGTGCTTGCCTCAAATTTCAACGAGATGCAGGATCGGCTGGCGCGCGAGGAAGCCGGGCTCAAGCAGGCGCATGCCCGGATCAACCAGATCTACAACCGAACTCCGGCCATGCTCTATTCCGTCGACAACCGCGATCGCGTCATCGCCGTCAGCGACTACCTTCTGCAAGCCACCGGCTACGAACGCGATCAGATCATCGGCAAGAACTTCGCCGATCTTGTCGAACCGGATTGCCGTGCGGTCTATGCCGGTCGCACACGCTCTCCCCGCAACGAGCCGGGCCGCAACTCGGTGACGGTCACCTTCCGCTGCGCAGACGGCCGGCTGATCGACGTCCTGATCCGCGAGACGGTGATCGAACCGATGTTGAGCCAGCCGGCGGCAGGGCTTTCGGTGATGACCGATGTCACCGAGCTCAAGGCCGCCGAACGCAAGAACCATCTTCAGGCGATCACCGACCACCTGACCGGACTGCTGAACCGGCAGGGTTTCGAGATTGCACTTGCGGAGACCATCGCCGCTGTGGATCGCGACCGCGCCGAACTCGCCTGCCTCTTCGTCGATCTCGACCGGTTCAAGTGGATCAACGACAATCTTGGCCACGCCGCCGGCGACGACGTGCTGCGCCATGTCGTCGCCGAGATCCGCCAGGCCGTGGGCGAGGCAGCCGCCGTGGCGCGCCTCGGCGGCGACGAGTTCGCCATTCTGATGCGCGGCAGTCCGGCCAGGGCCGCAGCACTCGCCGCGGCAGACCGGATAAGCCACGCCATCGAACGCCGGGTGGAGATCGCCGGAAGCCTGCTCCAGCTGAGCGCCAGCATCGGTATCGCACTCTATCCGGAACATGCCCGAGACGCCTCGGACCTCCTGCAGAAGTCGGACCTCGCCATGTATGCCCGCAAGAAGGCCGGCAAGAACGGGACCCGGCTCTTCGACCCCGAACTCGCCAACGAAGCCCGCGACCGGGGTCTGATGGAGGGCAATATCGAGGTCGGCCTGCAGGAGGATCTATTCGAGGCCTATCTCCAGCCCATCCACGACCTCAGGACCGGCCGCATTGCCGGCTTCGAGGCGCTGATGCGCCTCATCCACCCGCTCGACGGAATCATCCCGCCGGCCAAGATCGTCCGGATCGCCGAGGAAACCGGGTCCATCGGCCGGATCGGCGAGCGCATCTTCGAAAAGGCGGTGAACCGCCTCAACGAGCTTTCGGTCATTCCCGATCTCGCCCAGACCTATGTCTCCGTCAATATCTCGCCGCTGCAGTTCGAGCCGGCGCTTCTCGACCGCATGATGGTCGTGCTCCTCCGCGCCGGCATCCATCCCTCGCGCATCGTCATCGAGATCACCGAAGCGGTGCTGATGAACCACGATCCGGTCATGCAGCAGGTTCTGGAAGCGATGGCCCAGGCCGGCTTCCGTCTCGCGCTCGACGATTTCGGCACCGGTTATTCGTCACTCAGTTATCTCGGCCGCTTCGAGGTCGACATCGTCAAGATCGATCAGTCCTTCATCAGGGCGCTGACCAGCGACGATGAGACCGCCCGGCGGAAGAGCCGAATGCTGGTCGAGGGCATCACGACCATCTCGCATCAGATGGGCTGCGTCGTGGTCGCAGAGGGCATCGAGACCATCGACCAGCACGAGGCGCTGCAGACGATCGGTATCGATGCCGGCCAGGGCTACCTTTTCAGCCGCCCGGTGCCCGCTCCGGAGATTGCGGCGCGCTTTGCCGAGACTGAGAGCGGGGCAACGCGGTGGAGGAGCGCCCGATGACCGGCCTGGGGGGACAGATCCGGCGGATGGCGACAGTCGCCTTTGCGCTCGTCCTGAGCGTCACGGGCGCCCAGGCCACCTCCCTCACCCTGGTCACCGAGGACTACCCGCCCTATGCCTATCGCGAGAACGGCGTGCTCAAGGGCACCTCGGTCGAACAGGTCGAGCTGATCATGCGCGGCGCCGGCATGACCTATCGCGTGGAGATGATGCCCTGGGCACGGGCGCTGACGCTGGCGGAGACGGAAGCCAACTACTGCGTCTTCACCACCGCCCACAATTCCGAACGCGAGCACCGCTTCAAATGGGTCGAGCCGATCCTGTCCGGCCGCACGCTGCTGATCCGCAAGGCCGGCGCGGCAGTCACCGCTGCGACACCAGAGGCGGCTACGCACTATACCGTCGGTGCGACACGCGGCGACTTCACCGCCGGCTTGCTGACCGAGAAGGGCTTCCGCAAAATCGACCTCGCCGCCGACTTTAACCTGACACTCAAGAAGTTGATGGCGGGGCGCGTGGACATGATGCCGATCGCGGAAGACTACTACGTCAAGCTGCGCCGCCAGGGAGCCGAGATCGAGAAGGTCCTGGTGCTCTCGGAGCAGATCTTCTCGATCGCCTGCAATCTCTCCGTCTCTGACGCGGATGTGGCACGCATGCAGGCGGCGCTGACCGATCTCGTCCGCGACGGGACGCAGGCAGCGATCTTCAGGCGCTACGGCCTCGAATTCGATACCCAGTGACCGCACCTGCCGAGGTTGACACCGCGGCATTTCTGGCCTTTGAAAGGCGCCTCAACAGACAAGGCGCAACCTCTCGTGTTCATCATCGCAGGTCTCGGCAATCCCGGCCGGCAGTATCAGGACAACCGGCACAACATCGGCTTCATGGCCGTCGATGCGATCCATCGCGCCCATTCCTTCGGGCCATGGTCGAAGAAGTTCCGCGCCGAGATCGCCGAGGGCTCGATTGCAGGCGAGAAGATCCTGCTGATGAAGCCGCAGACCTTCATGAACCTCTCGGGCGAGGCCGTCGGCGAGGCCATGCGCTTCTACAAGCTCGGGCCATCGGACATCATCGTGCTGCATGACGAACTCGACCTTCCGGCCGGCAAGGTGCGGGTGAAGGTCGGCGGTGGCCATGGCGGCCATAACGGCCTCAAGTCGATGGATGCCAATTGCGGCCGCGACTACAAGCGCGTCCGGCTCGGCATCGGCCATCCCGGCGACAAGGAGCGCGTGCACGGCCATGTCCTCGGCGACTTTCACAAGGTCGACCGGGAATGGCTGGACCCGCTGCTGGACGATATCGGCCGCTATGCCGACCTGATGCTGACCGGCGACGGCAGCCAGTTCATGAACAAGCTCACCGGCCAGGCGCCTGCGCCGAAGGCCGACAAGCCGGCGCCGAAATCCGAGAAGCCGGCACCCAAGGCCCAGTCGCATATCCGCCAGGCGCGCAGCCAGAAGCCCGCGATCGAACCCACGGGCCCAATGGCAGCGATGCTCAAGAAGCTGATGGGCAAGGACTAACCGGAGGCGTCATCCTGACGACACCGAGCGCCTCGATATTGCAGGAAAGGGAGCCACCTATGCCCGCAAATGTCCGAGCCCTCGATGCCGCCGATCTGGACGGGCTGCTTGCGCTCTATGCCGAGCTCAACCCTCTCGATCCCGTGCTGTCGCCCGCCGTTGCAGAGCCCACCTACCGGGTGCTGCTGGGCCATCCGGGCCTGACGGTCTTCGGAGGCTTTTCCGAGGCAGGTCTCGTCGCGAGCTGCGTCCTGCATGTCCTGCCGAACATGACCCGCGGCGCCCGCCCCTATGCGTTGATCGAGAACGTCGTCACCGCCAAGGCGGCACGCCGTCAGGGCCACGGCCGCGAGGTCGTCCAGGCTGCAGCGCGCGCAGCAATGGATGCCGGCTGCTACAAGGTCATGCTCCTGACCGGCCGAACCGACCCCGGCGTTCTCGCCTTCTATGAAAGCTGCGGCTTCACCCAGTCGAAGACCGGATTCCAGATGCGCGCCGATTGACGCGTCAATACCACCGCGCCTCGCCCAGCCGCCGCAGGAAGAGATCTCCGAGCCAGGCGAAGGTGAGGTCGACGCCATGCGCGAAGAGAAGCGCGGCTTCCGTTGAGAACAGCATGATGCCCCAGCCGGTAGCGAGCGCCGTCAGCACGGCGATCGTGAGATTGCGTCCGCTGTCGAGCTTGTAGTAGCCGGCCTCGTCATATTCGGTTCCGAACAGCCGGTCGTCGGCGTCGTAGCCGCTGCTGAGCGCCATGTCGAGCCAGGGCTTGTCGGTCAGGCGGTCGGGCCAGACGTTGAAGACCGCGCGCGCGACATGCGACAGCGTGCCCAGCACGACCAGGCAAAGGCCCGCGAGCAGATAGTAGAGAAGACCGACAAGCAGCAACATATCCCCACAATACGCATGCGGACCGCACCATCGGCTTAAGGGACATGGTTTCATTTTCGTGCAAGCGCATGTATCGATTGCGTCGCCAGCCGAGGAGACGCCGATGCCCGAAATCATGATATCCGACGAACTGCTGACGCTCCGGGATTTCTGGCGCTACGCGATCAGCCGATTCAACGCCGCCCGGCTGACCTATGGCCATGGCACGACGACGGCCGGCGACGACGCGGCCTTTCTCATCCTCGATTCCCTCGACCTGCCGATCGACACGCTCGATCCCTTCCTGGATGCGCGGCTGACGACGCCCGAGCGCCGCATGCTCGCCGAGCGGATCGACGCGCGCGTCACGACCCGCAAGCCGTCCGCCTATCTCACCGGCCGTTCCTATATCCAGGGTGTGCGCTTTTTCGTCGACGAGCGGGTCATCGTCCCCCGGTCCTTCATCGGCGAGATCCTGTTTTCGGAATATGACGGCGAGGACGAATCGCTCTACCTGCCCGATCCCAACGACGTCGAGAGCGTCGCCGACATCTGCACCGGCTCCGGATGCCTCGCCATCCTCGCTGCCCGCATCTTCCCCAATGCTGAAGTCGATGCCGTCGATCTCTCCGCCGACGCGCTCGAAGTCGCGAAGCTCAATGTCGCCGAGCACGAACTCGAGGGCCGCGTGAGCCTGCACCGGGGCGACCTGTTCGTCCCGCTCAAGGGCCGCAGCTATGACCTGATCATCACCAACCCGCCCTATGTCGACCATGAGGAAATGGCGGTCCTACCCGAGGAATACCGCACCGAGCCGGCAATGGCGCTGGATGGCGGCCCGGATGGACTCGACATCGTGCGCCGGCTGCTGACCGAGGCGCCCAAACATCTCAATCCCGGCGGCGGCATGATCTGCGAGATCGGCACCGGCCGCGAACTGCTGGAAGAGGAATTCCCAGACCTCGACTTCTTCTGGCTCGACACCGAGGAGAGCCAGGGCGAAGTGTTCTGGATCACGGCGGAAGCGCTGGGGGTCGGCGAAAAGAAGAAGGCGAAGCGGAAGTAGCCGGAGTCTACTCCTCCGGCTCTGCCGTGAAGAGAAGCGGGAATCCCGCCTCCTTGGCGTAGTCCATGGCCTCCTTCACCTTGGTTTCGGCGATGTCGCGCGCATAGACGGCCACGACGCAGGAGCCCTTCTGGTGGGCGGTGATCATGATCCGGTAAGCGACGGCATCGCCGGTCTTGAACACCGCCTGCAGGACCATTTCGACGAATTCGCGCGGCGTGTAGTCGTCGTTGAACAGGATCACCTTGTAGAGCCGCGGCTTGTCGACCTTCGGCTTGATCTTCGTCTTCGGTATGAGGACGGTGTCGTCTTGGCTCATCGGCAGCCTCCCGCGAAGCACAGATCGGCGATGTAAGGATCGGCGGGCGGCCCTGGGCCCGTCCGCCGCTTAGATCGGACTTTTCGGCAGGAATTTCAAGACGGTGAAAGCGGAGATCGCGCGCGCCGCCGGATCGGCATCTTCGGCCGGGCAGAGCCGGCATCGCACGGCCATTCCCGGCGGCGACCATCGCGGCGCAGCGCCCGACGGGTCCGTCCTTTTTCTCCGCCTGCCGGCTTCGCCTCTTGACCTCGCCTGCGCCATTGCCCATAGCCACAGCCAAGAAATTCAGGAAAACCGGACCATCCCATGGGCTTCAAATGCGGAATCGTCGGGCTGCCGAATGTCGGCAAGTCCACCCTCTTCAACGCACTGACGCGGACTGCCGCCGCACAGGCGGCCAACTACCCCTTCTGCACCATCGAGCCGAATACCGGTGAGGTCGCCGTTCCGGATCCGCGGATGCAGAAGCTCGCTTCCATCGCTGGCTCGAAGGAAATCATCCCGACCCGCATCTCCTTCGTCGACATTGCGGGCCTCGTCCGCGGTGCGTCCAAGGGTGAAGGGCTTGGCAACAAGTTCCTCGCCAATATCCGTGAAGTCGATGCGATCGTCCATGTCCTGCGTTGCTTCGAAGACGCCGACATCACCCATGTCGAGGGCCGGATCAACCCGGTCGGCGATGCCGAGACGATCGAGACCGAGCTGATGCTCGCCGACCTCGAAAGCCTGGAGCGCCGTGTCGAGCAGACTCGCAAGCGCGCCACCGGCAAGGACAAGGATTCTATGGCGCAGCTTCCGGTCATGGAAGCGGTTATCAAGCTGCTCAACGACGGCAAGCCCGCACGCCTGTTGCTCAAGACGCTCGGCGCCGACGAGATCGCCATCCTCAAGGGCCTCAACCTGCTTACCTCGCATCCGGTCCTCTATGTCTGCAATGTCGCCGAATCCGAAGCGGCGACGGGCAATGCGCACACCAGGGCCGTCGAGGCGATGGCCGCCGAACAGGGCGCCGAATGCGTCATCATCTCGGCGGCGATCGAAGCCGAAGTCGCCCAGTTGCCGGACGAGGAAGCCCGCGAATTCCTCGAGGCGCTCGGCCTGCACGAGGCCGGCCTCGACCGGCTGATCCGCGCCGGCTACCACCTGCTCGACCTCATCACCTATTTCACGGTGGGCCCGAAGGAAACCCGCGCCTGGACGATCGTCCGCGGCACGAAGGCGCCGCAGGCGGCCGGCGTCATCCACACCGATTTCGAACGCGGCTTCATCCGTGCCTTCACCATCGCCTATGACGATTTCGTCGGCCTCGGCGGCGAAGTCGCGGCAAAGGAAGCCGGCAAGGCTCGCGACGAAGGCAAGGAATATGTCGTCCACGACGGCGACGTGATCCACTTCCGCTTCAACACCTGAGCTCAAAATCGTGTGATGCCGGCAAGCCGATGGGGTTCTGGGCACCTCTCGCGCCGGCGTGTCACCGTGGCCGGCGAGAATTTTCCGGCAACATCAGGTTGGCGGGCATCAATCGGCATCCTGTAGAACATTGCGTTCCAGCCTGCTCAGCATGAAGGCGGTATAGGCCGCATAGGGGCCGATCCAGCGCTCATGGATGGCGTGGATGGGGAGAGCGTCGAGGTGGTTCCAGCGTTCGCACCCCCGCCTTTCCGCCACGACGAGGCCGGCCTCCTCCAGGACGCTCAGATGCTGCATGACGGTACAGCGATCGAGTCGGGGAGAAGCGCGCAGAGCATGCCCGTCGTGCACTCTGTGCCATCAAGGTTTATCTCGAAAATGGCATTCGGCTGCGCGATGGCTTCTACAAATAGCAGCGGAAGATCGCTGCGGCTTTGGGACGGTCTCCGGGACGGTGTCTGGTCGATATAAAGCCACGGGAAAGGATTGGGCGTTAGGCTGGTCCGGAACCGAGATCCGTGCATGACCGAGCCCACCCTCTCTATCTGCGTCCCCTCGCGCAACCGCCAGATCTTTTTTCAGGAAACGATCCGCGCCCTGACCGACTCGCTCCGTCCGGACGTCGAATTCGTGCTCGCCGACAATTCCGACGATCCGGCCGTCATGGATGCCTTCATGGCCGAGCGGTCGGGCGATCCCCGCATCCGCTACCTGCCGGCGGCGGACAGGATCCTGCCGATGATGGACAACTGGGAGCGCGCGCTCTGCGCCGCAACGGGCCGCTATGTGGCCTTCATCGGCGACGACGACTATCTCGACCCGGATCTCGCGGCCTTTCTCGGCAGGCTCGAAGCCGTGGTCCGACCGGACGCGGTGGCCTGGACGGGGCCCAACTACATCTGGCCGTCCGAGGGCAGCCCCGTCCGCTCCGTCGCCGTCTCGCTCGGCAGGCAGGTGACGCGCATGCCGAAGGCGGCGCTGATGCGCAAGGCCTTCCTGTGGGAGGGCGCAAGCCATGTTCCGCTGTCAGGCTTCTCCATCTACCACGGCGCGCTCTCGCGTCGCCTCCTCGACCGCATCCGTGCGATGGGGAACGGACGGTACTTCGAGTTTCCGGTCATCGACTACGAGATGGCCTTCAAGGCGATCCTGCTCGGCGAGACCTTCATCCATTCCCAGCGCCCGTTCTCGGTGCTCGGCGCCTGTCCGCTCTCCAATTCTGCCACGATCGGCAAGCTCGCTGCCGAGCGCGCCGCCCAGCGGATCTTCTTCGCCGAACATGGGTGGGACATGAACCACGCCGACTGGATCGCCGACACGCCGTTCCGCACCTGGCATGGTATCACGGCCTGCATCTATCTCATCCAGCACTGGCTGGGCCACCGGATCGGGGTCAGCCAGGACGGCCACGAGGCCAATCTGGTGCGGGCGCTCGCGGCAAACTGCCGGCTCTATCGCGACCGCGGCGATTTCGAAACCATCGTCGGCGAATTGCGAGAGGCGCTCGCGGTCTGGAAGGACGGCCGCTATCTCGCCGACTTCGAACCCCGCTTCGTCGAACCGGCGCCGGCGCGGACTGGCCCCGCCTTCACGGGCGTCGCGACGAACGGCATGCTGCACTTTCCCGACGACACCGGCGGCATCCGCACGCCGGCTGCGCTGTTCGACCTGATCCGGTCGGTCGTCTGCGCGACAGAGGAAATCCCGATCGACGCGGCGACCCTCTGGGGCGGCGGGGTCGCTCTCCGCCGCGCCTCGGCCGCCTGAGGCTCGGAGCCTGTCGCTCCGGATCAGCGCGCGGGCGGGACGAGCGCCTGGAGCGCGGGTGGCAGCACACGCAGGATCACCCGCCGGAGCGGTTGCCAGCCGATTCCGAGTGACAGGACCACGACGCCGATCGCCAACAGAGTGACGAAGAGCAGGGTGTCGGCAGAGGCTTCCAGCCGGGCGAGCCCACCCTCCGTCATCAGCACCTTGAAGGCATAGCCGAAGGAGATCAGGCCCGACGTGACGAAGGCGCGCCGGTCGAGCACGATGCCGATCAGCATCAGCAGCATGACCGCGCCGACGATCGCGGCGGCCTGCCAGACGGTGGTATCCGCCGCCAGCCAGTCCTGCTGAAAGCCGAAATAGATCTGGGCCATGATCGTGTAGAGGATGGCCGGCGCCGCGGCGAGATGCATCCAGAAGGCGACGTCGGACCGGCGGGTGGTCCGCAGCCGGTCGGCCATGTCGAAGCGCAGCGCCGTGCCGAAGGTCAGGACCGCGAAGAGACCGAGCAGAAAGACCACGCCGGAAGGATGGGTCCGGAAGAAATCCTGACTGCCGGTGACGAGCCTGATCAGCGCGAAAAGACCCGCGCTCAGCGCAGCATAGAGGCCGACCAGGGTGCCGGCCAGCGCGAGCGGTATCCGGTAGCGCCAGTAGAGGAGGAGACCTGCGAGCGTGACGAGCAGCAGGAGGCCGGCGGGGATCCAGTCGCCATAGGCCGCATCGAAATCGTCCAGGACCGGCAGGGTCCCCATGAAGACGGCGAGCGCGACCGCGACCGTCAGCGTCACCGCCGGAAGCGCCAGCCGTTGGCGGCGGACCAGGATCTCGGCAAGCACGATCGCCGCCGGGATCACGGCATAGACCGAGGCCAGGCCGCCCAGGCCCACCAGCCCCACAATAATGCCGATGGTGATCAGGATGTCGTGGAAGCCGCGCACGAAGCGCGGCGCCTCGCTCTCCTCGACGGCGGAAGCCGGCTCGCTGTCGCGCGGCGTGTCGAGACCCGACGGCCCGGTGGGAGGGGTGCCGGCCGGAATGGAAGGCGGGGCGACGACATCCACGCCGCGCCCGAGCAGGAACTCGCCGAGCCGAGCCGCGCCGTCCTGCGGCACGAGCCCGGCGCGGACCGCCTCCGCCATCAGGGGATCGAGCCGCCCTTTGCGATTCTGCCAGTCACTGAGGTCAAATTTCACTTGCATGCATCCCGCGAAACATCTTTGGTCCGGCAGATCATTCCCTTGGGCGACATGCAATCAGAAATGACCGAAATCCGCTACTGGCTCGACGATTTCACACCCGGCCGGGTGTTCCACCATCATGCCCGGGAGATAACGGCAGCAGAGATCGTTTCATTCGCGCTCGAATTCGATCCGCAGCCCTTCCATCTCTCCGAAGAAGCCGGGAAGGCTAGCATTCTCGGCGGTCTCGCCGCGTCAGGCTGGCACAGCTGCGCGCTCGCCATGCGGATGTTCTTCGACACGATCCTGCAGCATGCCGCCGGCGAGGGCTCGCCCGGCGTCGACGTCACCGAATGGCGCAAGCCCGTTCTGGCGGGCGACCGGCTCGGCGGCGCGATCACCGTGCTCGAGGCGCGGCCAATGCGGTCGCGGCCCGGCATCGGCGTCGTCCGGCTGCGCCACGAGATCACCAATCAGAAAGGTGAATGCGTCATGGTGATGGAGCATCCCTTCATGGTGCGCAGCCGTGAGGGAGCGGCGGCATGAGGCTGACGTCGCTCGTCGCGATCGGGGAAATCATCGATCTCGGTCACTACACCTTCACCGCCGAAGCCATCGTCGATTTCGCCCGGCAGTTCGACCCGCAATACTTCCATCTCGATGCGGAGCGGGCGAAGACCTCGGTACTCGGCGGTCTCTGCGCCTCGGGCTGGCACGTGTCGGCGGCGATGATGAAGTGCAATTGCCAGACGATCGAGCGGCAGGCGCACGATCTCGTCGCCCGCGGGGAGACACCACCGAAATTCGGCCCCTCCCCCGGCTTCCGCAATCTGCGCTGGCTGAAGCCGGTCTATGCCGGCGACACCGTCCGCTTCAGCATGCAGCTGACCGGCGAGCGGCCCGTGCCCCATCGGCCCGGTCGCAACATCGTCGAGATGCGCTATGAGGGGACCAATCAGAGGGACGAGACCGTCTTCTCGATGGACGGCAGCGTGATCGAGTTCGACTGACCGCTCAGCGCGCCGCCCAGATCGCCCCGCGCTCGAAGATCGTCCGCATCTCGGAGACGGCAAATTCGTCTGCGGTGTGGCCGAGCGACGAATAGAAGACGCGACCCTTGCCGTAGCGCTTCTTCCACACGACCGGCATCACCACGCCGGCGACGAAGTCGAGATGCTCACCGGTGAAGGTCGTCGTCGCGAGAACCTCGTTGGCCGGATCGACATGCATGTAATACTGCTCGGACCGGTAGGGGAAGCTTGCGATTCCCTGCATGATCGGGTCGTCGGGCCGGGTCACGTCCACCGTGTAGTCGATGATGTTGCCCGGATGCGAGACCCACTGGCCGCCGACCATGAACTGGTATTCGGGGTCGTTGCGGAATGAATCCCCCATCGTGCCATGGAAACCGGCAAGCCCGGTGCCGTCCCGCACGGCCTTGGTCAGCGCCGCCAGTTCCGGCTTCTCGATCGTGGACATCGTCACCATGGGCACGATCAGGTCGAGGGCCGTCAGGTCCGCGGTCGCCAGGATCGCGGTACCCGGCTGCACCTCGACGGCGAAGTCGTTGGCCTCCAGCATGTCGCGGACCACGGCTGCGCTTCGGTCGGGCGTATGACCGTCCCAGCCGCCCCAGAAGATCAGTGCCGTCCTCGCCATGTTCAAGTCCTCCTCAGTGACCTTCATATTCGATGAGGGTCCGGACCGTGACGCCGAGCGCCTCGAGCTTCTTGCGGCCGCCGAGCTCCGGAAGGTCGATGACGAAACAGGCGGCGACGATGTCGGCTCCCATCTGGCGCAGGAGTTTGGTCGCGCCCTCCGCGGTTCCGCCGGTCGCGATCAGGTCATCGACCAGAATCACCTTCTCGCCGGGCTGGACCGCATCCTTGTGCATCTCCATCTCGTCGATGCCATATTCCAGGCTGTAGGCGATGCGCACGGTGTCATGCGGCAGCTTTCCCTTCTTGCGGATCGGAATGAAGCCTGCCGACAGCTGGTGCGCCATCGCACCCCCGAGAATGAACCCGCGAGCCTCGATCCCGGCGATCTTGTCGATCTTGGTGCCGGCATAGGGATGGACGAGCTCGTCGATCGCGCGGCGATAGGCCTGCGGGTTGCCAAGAAGCGTCGTAATGTCGCGAAACAGGATACCGGGCTTGGGATAATCGGGGATGGTGCGGATGGCGGCGCGCAGGCTGTCCTTGACGGTATCCATGTCACTTTCCAGGCTTTGGTTGGGGCGACCATAGCAACTTGCCGGGCGCCTGACAGCAAAAAAGGCGGCACGAGGCCGCCTTTCGAGGTTCATTCAGGGGAGTTCAGTGGTCCTTGCCGGCATAGATGGCGCGCTTGGTCATCCAGACGAGTGCCGTCAGGCCGAGCAGGAAGATCAGGACCATGAAGCCCGTGCGCTTGCGCTCCTCGAGATGCGGCTCTGCTGCCCACATCAGGAAGGACGCGACGTCCCGCGAATACTGGTCCACCGTCTGCGGCGATCCGTCGTCATAGGTGACCTGGTCGTCGGAGATCGGCTGCGCCATCTTGAGCGCGATGCCGGACATGAAATGCGGGTTGAAGTGCGTGCCTTCGGCAACCTCGACACCCTCGGGCGGATCCATGTAGCCGTTGAGCAGCGCATGGATATAGTCCGGACCGCCTTCCTGGTAGGGCACGAACATGTCGATGATGAACTGCGGGAAGCCCCGCTCGACGGCGCGTGCCTTGGCGATCAGCGAGAAGTCCGGCGGAGCGGCGCCGCCATTGGCGGCCGCGGCCGCCTCGGCATTCGGGAAGGGCGACGGGAAGTAGTCCGACGGAACGGCCTTGCGGGTGAACATTTCACCGTCGCCGTTCGGGCCGTCCTGCACCTCGTATTCCGCGGCGAAAGCCTTGACCTGTGCCTCGGTGTAGCCGAGCTCCTTCAGGCTGCGGAAGGCGACCAGCTTCATGGAGTGGCAGGCAGAACAGACTTCCTTGTAGACCTTCAGGCCGCGCTGGAGCTGGGCCTTGTCATACTTGCCGAACAGGCCGGCGAAGGACCACTTTTCCTGCGTCGGCTTGAGCACGGGGAAGTGCCCGCCGGCAATGGCGTGCTCGACCTTTTCCTTCAGGTCGTGAACTTCCTCGGCGGCCTGCGCCGAGGAAAGACTGAAGCCGGTGACTGCCGCGGCCAGAACGATGCTCGTGAAAAGCTTTCTCATTTTTCTATCCTCTCAAGCCGTCCGGTTCACGCCTTTGCGCTCTTCTCGAGCACCGATTCGGTGATCGAGTTGGGCAGGCGCCGCGGCGTCTCGAAAAGTCCGAGCAGCGGCATGATCACGAGGAAGAAGGCGAAGTAGTAGAGCGTGCCGAGCTGCGACATCACCACATAGGTACCTTCCGCCGGACGGGAGCCGAGCCAGCCGAGCAAGATGCAATCGATGACGAACAGCCAGTAGAACAACTTGTACCACGGGCGGTAGACGGCGGAGCGAACCTTCGACGTGTCGAGCCAGGGCAGGAAGAACAGGATGATGATCGAGCCGAACATCACGAGCACGCCGCCGAGCTTGGAGTCGATCGGGCCGACATTGAAGGTAATGGCGCGCAGCATGGCGTAGAACGGCAGATAGTACCATTCCGGAACGATATGCGCCGGCGTCTTCAGCGGGTTTGCCTCGATATAGTTGTCCGGGTGGCCGAGGAAGTTCGGCTGGTAGAACACGAACCAGGCATAGATCAGCAGGAAGATCACCACGCCAAGGGCGTCCTTCATCGTCGCATAGGGCGTGAAGGGTACGGTGTCGGTCTTGGACTTCACTTCGACGCCGGTCGGGTTGGTCTGGCCGACCACGTGCAGCGCCCAGATGTGCAGGACGACGACGCCGGCGATCATGAAGGGCAGCAGGTAGTGCAGCGAGAAGAAGCGGTTGAGCGTCGGGTTGTCGACCGCAAAGCCGCCGAGAAGGAACTGCTGGATCCACTCGCCGACCAGCGGGAACGCCGAGAAGAAGCCCGTGATGACGGTCGCGCCCCAGAAGGACATCTGACCCCAGGGCAGAACGTAGCCCATGAAGCCGGTCGCCATCATCAGGAGGTAGATCACCACGCCGAGGATCCAGAGGATCTCGCGCGGCGCCTTGTAGGAGCCGTAATAGAGGCCGCGGGCGATATGGAGATAGACCGCGATGAAGAAGAAGGATGCGCCGTTTGCATGCAGGTAGCGCAAGAGCCAGCCGTGATTCACGTCGCGCATGATACCTTCGACGGAATTGAAGGCCTGGCTTGTATGAGATGCGTAATGCATCGCCAGGACGACGCCGGTCAGGATCTGCACGACCAGCATCACCGTCAGCATGGCGCCGAAGGTATAGGCGAAGTTCAGGTTGCGCGGAACCGGATAGGCGATGAAGGAATCGTACATCAGGCGCGGCAGGGGCAGGCGGGAATCGACCCACTTCTCGAAGCCGGTCCGCGGCTCGTAAGCCGAAGTATGCTCAACACTCATGATCAGTTGCCCCCTTAGCCGATCTTGATGACTGTATCGGACACGAAGGAGAACACCGGAACCGCGAGGTTCATCGGTGCCGGGCCCTTACGGACGCGACCGGCCGTGTCGTAATGTGAACCGTGGCAGGGACAGAACCAGCCACCGAAATCGCCCGACTGACCGAGCGGCACGCAGCCGAGATGGGTGCAGGAGCCGATCATGACGATCCAGTTTTCCTTGCCCTTGCCGGCCGAACGATCGACGTCGGTCGCCTGCGCATCGGCTGCGAGATTGGCGTTGCGCGCCACCGGATCCTTGAGGTCGGAAAGCTGGACCGCATTGGCCTCTTCGACTTCCTTGTCGGTGCGGTTGCGGATGAAGATCGGCTTGCCGCGCCACTTCACAGTCAGCGACATGCCCGGCTCGAGGGCGGACACGTCCACCTCGATCGAAGCGAGCGCGAGCGTCGAGGCATCGGGGCGCATCTGGTCGATGAACGGCCAGGCAGCCGCCACGGCGCCTACAGCACCGGCCATGCCCGTCGTCAGATAAAGAAAGTCGCGGCGGGTCGGTCCGCCGTCAGCCCCGCTTGTCGTGTCGTGTCCGCTCACGGCCATTTCATCCTTTGCGCGAATGTAACGTATTGCTCGTCAAGATAAGGGAGCGGCAGGCCACAAAGCCGCCACGGAATCCCCTACTTTCGGGCGCGTTCTAAGCTTGATTGCAGATTATGTCCAGTGTTGGCAAGGGCATGTGGGCACATTGTCGCGGGAAAACCGGCACCCGCCCGATGCCCTGCGGACCACGGCGCTGCGAACCACCCGAAGCCCTGCGCCGCGGGCCTTCCGGCACCCCTCGATGCACGCCTTGACGCTCGCGACGATCCGGACGGCGCGTGGCCGCAAGTCTTCCATTTTCGGCCGAAAACCTCTAGTGCTGCCCGGTCTCAAGGGGCGGGGCTCTCAATGAAGAACATTTCGGTCGTGATCGGAACGTGCGCGTTCCTGCTGATCTGTGCGCTTGCCGGGCGCTATTTCAGCAGCCACTGGATTTTTGCTACTTTCGCCGCTCTCCAGATCCAGGGCGCCATCGCCGCCGCAGCCGCCGCGGCCGTCGCCTGGCTCCTGCACCGGAACGTGGTGGCGAGCCTTCTTGTTATCGCAGCTCTGGCGATCGGCATACACGGGCACATGATGCTTGGTGACTTTCGCCAGCCCGCACCGCTCCCGCCGCAGAGCTGGCCGGCGCAGATCAAGATCATGTCGATCAACGTCATGGGCGACAATTCCTTCGAGAACGGCGGCAAGATCGCCGACACCATGATCGCCTCGGGGGCCGACGTGATCTTCCTGCAGGAATCGGCACCGCTCCGGCCGCATCTCGATCGTGTCGCCGCCGTCTACCCCTACCGGCTCGGCTGCGGAGTCGCCACTGTCACCTGCGACTCCTCATTGTGGTCGAAGCGGCCGATGATCGATCCGAAGGCCAAGACGGCGAGCCCCCTCTTCCGTGACCGGCTCATGTTCGCCACCATCGATTTCGGCGGCAAGCTGGTGCGGTTCGCCAACGTCCACCTTGCCAAGACCTATTTCGACAATACCCAGGCGATCGAGATGCGTCGCATCACCGAGATCCTCGGGACCGGCGACGAGCCGCTCGTGCTCGGCGGCGATTTCAATTCCTCGATCCTGACGCCGGATCTCCGCAAGTTCCTGACGCGCATGAAGCTGATGACCGCCGAAAGCGAGCCCCCGACCTGGCCGATCGGCGGCGGCGCCCTTGGCCTGGCGATCGATCATCTCTTTGTGCGCGACCCCTTGCGCTTCCGCAGCATCGCGCAGCTGCCCGACAGTCACGGTTCGAACCATTACGGCCTCGTGGCCGAGATCTGGATCCAGGATCCGACGGCTAGCTATCCGCCGCAATGAAGCCGCCGGACTGCCGCGCCCAGAGGTCGGAATAAAGCCCGCCGCGCGCAATCAGCTCGGCGTGGCTGCCCTCTTCGACGATTCGGCCGCGATCCATCACCACCAGCCGGTCGAGATGAGCGATGGTGGAGAGCCGATGGGCGATGGCGATCACCGTCTTGCCGGACATCAGCTTTTCCAGATTCTGCTGGATGGCGGCCTCGACCTCCGAGTCGAGTGCGGAGGTCGCTTCGTCCAGAACCAGAATCGGCGCATCCTTGAGCAGCATGCGGGCAATGGCGATCCGCTGGCGCTGGCCGCCCGACAGCTTGACTCCCCGCTCGCCGACATGCGCCTCGTAGCCGCGGCGGCCACGATAGTCCTGCTGGGCGACGATGAAGTCGTGCGCCTCCGCCTCGCGCGCGGCATGAATGAGGTCAGCCTCGCTTGCATCCGGCCTGCCGAACAGAATATTGTCGCGGATCGAGCGATGTAGCAGCGCCGTGTCCTGGGTTACCATGCCGATCCGGACCCGCAGGCTCTCCTGCTTGACGTCGCGCACGTCCTCGCCGCCGACCAGCACCCGCCCGCCCTCGACGTCGTAGAAGCGCAGCAGCAAGTTGACCAGCGTCGATTTTCCGGCGCCAGAACGGCCAATGATCCCGACCTTCTCGCCGGGCCGAATATCGAGGTTGAGGTTCTCGATCAGCCCCCCACCCCGGCCGTAGTTGAAGGTCACGTTCTCGAACCGGACGGCGGGCTCGGTTAGATGGAGATCGCGTGCGCCAGGCCGGTCGACCAGCCCGATCGGCTGCGAGATCAGTTCGGCGGAATTCTGGATCGTGCCGATGTTGCGCATGACGCCATTGAACTGCGACATCAGCCGGCCGAGCAGCATGTTGAGCCGGAGCACGAGGCCGAGCGTGAAGGCCACGGCGCCCGTGGTGATCTCGCCCTGAAGCCAGAGACCGACGGCGATGACCGCCATTGTCGCGATCATCAGGCCCGACAGAAGCGCGAGCGACGCGCGGACGCCGGTGAGATGGCGCGTGAAGGGAACGACCGTGCGGTAGAAGATCTCGAAGCCCTCGCGGATGTAGCGATCGTTGTCCTCCTCCCGCGCGAAGAGTTTCAGCGTCTGCATGTTGGCATAGGAATCGGCAAGCCGGCCGTTGAGCATGGAGGACGCTTCGGCCGTTTCCCGCGCATGCTTGCGGATCCGGGGGACGAAGTAGCGGGCGAGGAAGCCGAAGATCACGAACCAGACAACCACGACGAGGCCGAGCCGGAGATCGAGGCTGGCGACGAGCGAGAGGGTGGTCAGGGCATAGACGATGATGAACCAGGCGACCTGCAGGAGCGCGATCATCAGGTCGCCGCTCGCCTGGCCGGCGGCCCAGACCTTGGCGACGATCCGGCCGGAAAAGTCGTTCTGGAAGAAGCTCATCGACTGGCGCGACACCTGGACATGTGACTGCCAGCGCACCAGGCTGAAGAAGCCGGGCACCACGGTCTGCTCCTCGAGCAGCGCAGTCAGCGTGGTGACGGCAAACCGGCCAAGCGCGATCACCGCGATCATGAACAGGAACTCGCCCCCGTGCGCGGCGAGCAGGCCGTTCCAGCCCAGGCTCCGGTCGGCGCCGTCGAGCATGTCGACGATGCGGCCGGTGAACCAGAAGAGCGAGGCTTCAAGCATCGCGACCATGCCGCCCACGATCAGCATCGCGAGAAACACGGCCTTGGCCTGCGACACATGGAACCACAGGAAGCCGAGCGCCGTGGCCGGCGGCTGGAAGTCGGATTTCCGGGCGAAGGGGTCGATGAGGCGTTCGAAACGGTTGAGAAGGCGGTCGATCAGCATGGGCGTTCCATAGCCCCATTCGTCCGGAGCGGAAAGGCGGGGCCGCGCCTTATACACTTGTCCAGTCGGGAAAGTTCAGCCAACACTCCCCGCCTGAACCATGGGAGGACCACAATGAAGATTGCCATTATCGGCGCGGCCGGCATGGTCGGACGCAAGCTCACACGGCGGCTGGTCGCCGACGGCAGGCTCCGCGGCGCCGCGCTTTCGTCGCTCCACCTCGCCGACGTGATCGCCGCCGATCGTCCGGCCGATTTCGCGGGCACGTGCTTCGTTCAGGCCGGCGACCTCTCCGACCGGACGGAAATAGACCGTCTCGTGATCGGCAGACCCGATGTGATCTACCACCTCGCGGCCATCGTTTCGGGTGAAGCCGAGCAGGATTTCGACAAGGGCTACCGCATCAACATGGACGGCATGCGCCACCTCCTCGAGGCGATCCGCGCGGCCAACGCGACGGACGGCTATTGCCCCCGCCTCGTCTTTACTTCCTCGATCGCCGTCTTCGGCGCGCCTTTCCCGGACACCATTCCCGAAGACTATTTCCATACGCCGCTCACCAGCTACGGCACCCAGAAGGAAATTTCCGAACTGCTGCTCGCAGACTACAGCCGCAAGGGCTTCGTCGACGGGATCGGGATACGGCTGCCGACGATCTGCGTGCGTCCCGGCACGCCGAACAAGGCGGCCTCGGGCTTCTTCTCCAACATCATCCGCGAACCGCTCGTCGGAAAAGCGGCGGTGCTGCCGGTCCCGGACAGCGTCCGCCATTGGCACGCCTCGCCGCGCTCGGCGGTAGGCTTCCTCGTCCACGCCGCCGAACTCGACACCGCCCGTCTCGGCCCCCGCCGGAACCTGACCATGCCGGGCGTCTCGGCGACGGTGGCCGAACAGATCGAGGCGCTGCGCACCGTCGCGGGCGACGCAGCCGTCGCCCTCATCCGCCGTGAGCCCGACGAGACGATCATGAGCATCGTCGCCGGCTGGCCGACGCGCTTCGACGCCACGCGGGCCGAAGGACTGGGCTTCGTCGCCGAGCGGACGTTCGAGGATATCATCCGCGTGCATATCGAGGACGAACTGCGTTGATAGTTTGTGATTTATAGGTTACGATCATGTACCGCTTGCTGCAGAGCAACTTCTTTGAGAGTTGGCTCCTTGGTCTGAGGGACCGGGGAACGCGTGACATCGTCATCGGCAGATTGCGGCGGCTGGAACGCGGCTTGTTGGGCGACACTAAGTCGGTCGGCGACGGTGTCCACGAAATGCGCATACATGTCGGCCCAGGATACCGGATCTACTTTCAGATCAGAGGCACGGAGATCATCCTTCTCCTCTGCGCCGGCGACAAGGGTAGCCAATCCCGTGACTTCGAGCGTGCAGGGGCGATAGCACAAGCGTGGAAGATGACATGAAAGTGGAATTCAAGCCGCTCGATCTCGCAACCCTGCTGGGAGACGACGAGTCTATTCTTTACCTTCTCAACGATGCCCTCAAGGAAGGCGACGCCGCAGAGTTTGCCCACGCCATCGGCATAGCCGCACGCGCAAAGGGCATGACCAGAGTCGCGGACGATACGGGGCTAGCGCGCGAGGCGCTCTACCGATCCTTCAGCCAGGACGGCAACCCGTCGCTCAAGTCCACCCTGGCCGTCCTTGCGTCGCTGGGCTTCCGACTTGCAGTCCAGCCACTGCGGGAGAAGACGGAAGCCGACGCGTCGGAAGCCGCCGAATAGCAACGGCGCCGGAAGCCTTTCCCGGCGCCGCCCGATCGCGTCTCCGACCCGGTCACTCCGCGGCTTCCGCGTCGTCCTCGTCCGCATCCCCGCGCCGCCGCGGCATCATGCCGACAGGCTCGCGCTCCTCGGCCTCGACTTCCGCCGCATCGGCGGAGATGAAGCCGCCGGACTGGCGCGCCCAGAGATCGGCGTAGATGCCGCCCGCCGCCACCAGCGCCGCATGGGTCCCCTCTTCCCGGATCGCGCCCTGATCGAGCACGATCAGCCGGTCCATCTCGGTCAGCGTCGACAGCCGATGGGCGATGGCGATGACTGTCTTGCCCTCCATCAGCTTGAACAGGTTCTCCTGGATCGCCGCCTCGACCTCGGAATCGAGTGCAGACGTTGCCTCGTCGAGCACAAGGATCGGAGCGTCCTTCAGGAAGACACGGGCGATGGCGATACGCTGGCGCTGTCCGCCCGAAAGCTTGACGCCGCGCTCGCCGACCTGGGCATCCAGCCCCTTGCGCCCCTGCGGGTCGACGAGGGTCTCGATGAATTCCCAGGCATTGGCGCGCCGCGCTGCGGCGATGACCTCGTCGTCGCTCGCATCCGGCTTGCCATAGGCGATGTTGTCGCGCACCGATCTGTGCAGCAGCGAGGTGTCCTGGGTCACGACACCGATCTGGGCCCGCAGGCTGTCCTGAGTCACGCCGGCAATGTCCCGGCCGTCGATGCGGATCTGGCCCGACTCGAGGTCGTAGAAGCGCAGGAGCAGGTTCATCAGAGTGGTCTTGCCCGCACCCGAGCGGCCGACGAGGCCGACCTTCTCGCCGGCGGCGATGGAGAGCGAGATGCTGCCGATAACGCTACGGCCCGACTTGCCGTAATGGAAGCCGATCCGGTCGAAGTCGATCCGCCCGGTGACGTCCTTCAGCACGCTGGCATCCACGCGGTCGCGGATGTCCTGCCGCTTGGCCAGCATGGCCATGCCGTCATAGACGGTGCCGATATTCTCGAACAGCGCCGACACCTCCCACATGATCCACTGCGACATGCCGTTGATCCGCAACGAGAGCGCAATGGCAATCGCAATCGCCCCCGTCGAGATCGAACCGTGCATCCAGAACCAGATGGAGAGCGCGGTGATCAGGAAGGAGAGGACGGCATTGTTGAAATAGACCATGCCGTGGAAGGTCGTGACCATTCGCATCTGCCGGTGCACGGTGTCGAGAAACGCGTCCATGCCGTTTCGCGCATACTCTTCCTCGCGGCCGGCATGCGAGAACAGCTTGACCGTCGCGATATTGGTATAGCTGTCGACGATGCGCCCGGTCATCATCGAGCGCGTGTCGGCCTGTTCCTGCGACACCCGGCGCATGCGCGGGATGAAGAACCACAACAGGCTGGAATAGACCGCCACCCAGAGCGCGAGCGGCAGCATCAGCCGCCAGTCGGCACTGCCGACAACGACGAACATGCTGATGAAGTAACTCAGCACATAGACGAAGACGTCAAGGATCTTCATGGCCACTTCGCGCACGGCGAGCGACGTCTGCATCACCTTGGTGGCGACGCGGCCGGCAAACTCGTTGGCGAAGAAAGTCATGCTCTGACGCAGGAGATACCGATGCATCTGCCAGCGGCCGATCATCGGATAGTTGCCGAGCAACAGCTGGTGGATGATCATCGACTGCGCCAGCACCAGGACCGGCAGCCCGCCCAGCGTGAAGAGGCCCATGCCCCAGAGCGTCGTCGCCTCTTCGGCGAGGAAGGTCTGCGGATTGGCCTTGGACAGCCAGTCGACGATCCGGCCGAGGAAGTTGAAGAGCAGCACCTCGCCCACGCCGATGGCCGCGGTCAGTGCCGCCATCAGCGCCAACCAGCCGACGACCGGGCGCGAATAGTGAAGAATGAATCGGAAGAGACCCTCGGGGGGACGGGTCGGCTCTTCCGACGGATAGGGGTTCACGCGGGATTCGAACCAGGCAAACATGATGAACTCCGGATCGGAGCAGGCGAGATCGCTGCTCCCTGGACGGACCGGACTCTAGGACGAACGACGCGACCGTCGTTGTCAGTATCCGGTTGAAATGGTGAAAAGATAAGGTGGCGAAGACGTCAGATGGCGCGTGGCATGAGCCAGCGGAGAAGGCGCGACGCAATAGCAATGTCCATCTTGTGCCCTCCCGAGTCTTCGCGTTTAGGATGCGCCTTCCCTACACTGCTTTCGCCGGCATGGCCAGAGCGGGGCTTGATCTTGATCACAAAATGGGCATCTGAGGCGTGACATGTTGCCCAACAGGCACAGAGGATCCCCATGCCCGGCATCGCCATCGCCCTTTATCAGCCCGACATTGCCGGCAATACCGGCACCATCCTCCGGCTCGCGGCCTGCCTGGGCGTCGCGGTCGAGATCATCGAGCCGGCGGGCTTCGACACGTCCGACCGCAACCTCCGCCGTGCCGGACTGGACTATCTCTCGGCCGTGGCGCTGCGGCGGCATCTCGACTGGCGGCAATTCGAAGCCTGGCGGGCAGAGAGCGGCCGGCGTCTCGTCCTGGCGTCAACGAAGGCAGCGACGCCCTATGTCGACCTCGCCTTCCATGCGGACGACATTCTGCTGTTCGGACGGGAAAGCGCCGGCGTGCCGGACCTGGTCCATGCCGCGGCCGACGAACGCGTTCTGATCCCGATGCAGAGCGGCCAGCGGTCGATCAATGTCGCTATGTCGGTGGCCATGATCACCGGCGAGGCGCTGCGGCAAACCGGCTTTGCAGCGTGAGCGCCGCCGGTCAGGCGGATTTCGCCTTGCCGCCCCTGGCGCTTTCGACATAGGCGACGAAGTCGTCGAACGGCAGCGGCTTCGCCCAATGATATCCCTGCCCGGAATCGGCACCGAAGGTGGCCAGCATGGCAGCCGCACGCTCGGTCTCCACGCCTTCGGCCACGATCTTGAGCCCCAGCGCCTTGGCCATCCTGACGATCGCTTCCACGAGCGCCAGATCCTGCGGGCTGTCGAACATGGCGAAGACGAAGGACTGATCGATCTTGAGGGTGGACACCTTGAACCGGCTGAGATTGCCGAGGTTCGAATAGCCCTTGCCGAAGTCGTCCACCGAGAACGAGACGCCCTGTGCGGCGAGCCGGCTGATCTGGCCCTTGATGTCGTATTCGTCCTCGAGCAGCAACGACTCCGTCAGCTCGAGTTCGAGCGCGCTCGGAGCGAGCTTATGGGTGGCGAGCGCTTCCGTGACGACGCTCTCGAGCGTGCCGCGCTTGAATTGCATCGCCGAGATGTTGACCGCGATGGAGAAATCCGTGTTGCCCGCCGCCTGAAGCGCCTTGCACTGCCGGCATGCCTCGTTGATGACCCAGGCACCGATCTCGATGATCATGCCGGTATCTTCAGCGACCGGGATGAAGATGTCGGGCCGTACCGGCGGCTTGCCCTCTTCCGGGAACCAGCGCAGCAGCGCCTCGGCGCCGCGCACCTTGCCGGTGTCGAGATCGATCTTGGGCTGCAGGAACAGCCGGAACTGGTCCTTTTCGAGCGCGGTGCGCAGCTGCGCGGCGATCGAGGCCGAGGCGAGAACGTGGTTGTTCATCGTCTCGTCGAAGAGCTTGAACGTGTTGGGGGCCACGCCCTTGGCACGGTACATGGCGATGTCGGCCTCGCGCCGCAGATGCTCGAAGGTCACCGAGCCGTCCGTGCGGATCGCGCCGCCGAGAGAGCAGGTCAGCATGATCACATGGCCGCCCGATTCCAGCGGTGCCGAAACCCGCTTCTGCACGCGGTCCGCAAGTGCCGCCACCGCCTCCGGCGTCGTCGCATCGGTGCTCATCAGCCCGAAGACGTCGCCGCCAACGCGGAACAGGAAAGCATTGTCGGCGACATCGGACAGCCGGGCGGCGATCATCTTCAGAACGTTGTCGCCGAAGACATGGCCGAGCGAGTCGTTGACGGCCTTGAAATTGTCGAGCCCGACCATAAGCACGCTGGCCTTCGGCCCATGCCGGCCGGAAATCTCGTCGCGATATTTCTTCTCGGCCATGAAGAGGTTCGGCAGGCCGGTCAACGTGTCATGGTTGGCGAGCCGGAAGATCTCGTCCTCCGATGCCTTGGCCTTGCGGTATTCCTTGTTGTACCGGGCCAGCAGTTGCCGCATGTCGTAGGCCAGGATGAAGACCGTGACGGCCGTTACCGAATAGAGCATCGCCGCATCGCCGACATTCGACCAGTCGAAGGCGAAGTGCGAGAAGTTGACCCAGCCGAATTCGTTGGCGAGCCCGAGCGCGATCGTGTTGAGGATGACGGCCACATACATGACCAGGAAATGCCGCGGCGTCGCGAGGATTGCGGCGAAGACCAGCGACACGGCATTGCCGAGGATGATCTGGTCGCGCAGACCGTCGCCGGCCCAGGTGATGTAGGTCACCGCGGCATAGATCGTCCAGAGGAAGATGAACTGCGCGGCAGAGGGACGGTCGGTGTCGTAGTACCGGCGCGCGAGGAACAGCACGCAGAACACCGTGGCGGCAGCGAGGCTCAGCCACAGGCCGCGGTCGAAGATGAGGTTGTTGACGATGGAGAGCACGATCAGCGCATTGATCGCGAGGATCATCTGCTTGACGCGGCGCGCATTGTAGGAGGCCAATGCCTGGATCACGTCGATCCGGTCCGAAGCGGACAGCAGCAGGTCGCCCGCCGACGGCTGGCGCGGTGCCGGCTCGCCGGAAGAATTGTCGTCCGCTCGTCTTCCCAACACATGAAACAACATTCAAGTCCAATCCGGGTCGGTCATCCGCTTGTCCCCGCGGAGTTGCGCCCCTCTTTTGCTTCCCGCCGAGGCCGCCTCGACGGTGGAAACCCTGTTGCTCGACGGGAGAAATACGCGGTTCCCGGCTCGTACCCGGTCTAGACCTGATGTTTTAGTAAACTTTTAAAGCGAAACTCGAAATCCGACATCTTCGGGAGGTATTGCCGGGATGGTTTATTTTTCCTTTCGCTCCCCCGCGCCGCTTGCTAGATCATCGGGACGAAGCATTGCGTGGTGAAGTCATGGAACGACCAGAACTGCCTAGGGGCCTGCCCTCCGACATCGAGGACAAGAAGGAGCGCGCCAGGCAGTGGTTCGAAAGCCTCAGGGATGCCATCTGCAGCGAGTTCGAGGCGCTCGAGGACCAGCTTGCTGGACCTCTGTCCAACTACCCAGCGGGTCGCTTCCGGCGCAAGCCCTGGCTGCGCGAGAATGGCCAGGGCGGCGGCGGCACGATGAGCATCCTGGAGGGCCGCGTCTTCGAGAAGGCGGCCGTCCACACCTCAACGGTGCATGGCGAATTCTCGCCGGAATTCCGGCGCCAGATCCCCGGCGCCACGGAAGACCCGCGATTCTGGGCGTCCGGCATCTCACTCATCGCCCATCCGGTCAATCCCAACGTGCCCACAGTGCACATGAACACCCGGATGGTGGTGACCTCCTCGCACTGGTTCGGCGGTGGCGCAGACCTCACGCCAGTGCTCGACCGGAGGCGGACGCAGGACGACCCGGACTCGGTGCTCTTCCACAAGGCGATGGAAATCGCCTGCTCGCGCCATCCCGTCGCCGACTATGCCCGCTTCAAGGCGTGGTGCGACGAGTATTTCTTCCTGCCGCACCGCAACGAACCGCGCGGCATCGGCGGCATCTTCTATGACTGGCAGCATTCGCCCGCAGAAGCCGGCGGCTGGGAAGCCGATTTCGCCTTCACACGCGACGTCGGCCGTGCCTTCGCACTCGTCTACCCCAAGATCGTCCGCGCCAATTTCGACAAGCCCTGGACCGAGGACGAGCGCGACGAGCAACTCGTCCGCCGTGGTCGCTATGTCGAGTTCAACCTTCTCCACGACCGCGGCACCACGTTCGGGCTGAAGACCGGCGGCAATGTGGAATCGATCCTGTCCTCGCTGCCGCCGGTCGTGCGCTGGCCGTGAGCGGGGGTCAGGGCGCGGTCTTGACGATCCTCAGGCGATAAAGCGCATTACAAGCAAGTTCACGCAAAATCACGGTTTGTTTATGTTTTTCTGATGTGATCCATGGTATGATTCGCCCAGTTTCAGATGAACTGGAGGAGTTGATCATGGAACACGGAAACCACGAATTCACCGCCTACGACTCCGATGGCAAGGCGCGCGACCCTGCCACGTTGACCTTCCTGGAACGCATATCCTGGTTCGAACGGCAGCGGCCCATCGCTGCCGACAATGACAATGCCGATACCGGAGACGATGCCGCCTGCTTCCAGAGCTGGGCCATGCCCGACTTCATGCGCAAGTAGACGATACGCCGCAGAGCCGCTCCTCACATCGTGGTCGGGCGGCTTCTCGCGTAGGGCGTTTAATGCTTGACGATGGCGAGCAGCTCGTCCCGACCAAGCCTGAATCCGGAACCGATCCAGCTCTCTTCGAGCCTGTCCAGCATTTGCCCGATCAGTGGCCCCGCCGGCAGACCGGCAGCGATCAGGTCCGCGCCCTTGACGGGCAGAACCGGCTTCGTCCAGCCTGTCGCCTGCGCCAGCAGCGTCGAAAGACGGCCGAGCCTTGCGAGGTCGTCAGGGGTGTCGGCCGTCGCCGCGGCCGATGCCAGCATCAACTTCAGCCGGGTGATCGCGCCCGCGGCGCCCTTCCGGTAGAGCGCCTCGTTCAATTGTGCCTCGGTCGTCGTCTCGGCAATGGCCGGCCAGACCGTGAAAGCCAGGAGCGAAGCCCGCTCCGCCGTCGACAGCCGCAGTCGGGATGCCATCGCATCGATCCGGTCGATGTCGGGCGGCACGATCGCAGCCAGCCGCAGCAGCGGATCGGGCGCCCAGCCGAACCGCCCCTCGGCGGCGATGAGACCGGGAATGGCGTCGATGCCCCACTTCTCCGTCTCGGGCAGCACCACCGTCAGCACGCCCGTCGTGCGCATCCAGAGCAGGGCCCGCCCCGGATCGAAGGCGGAGAGCAGCTTTTTCATTTCCGCCCAGATCCGCTCCGCCGAAAGCTGGTGAATCCTGTCGCGCGCCGCCGCACAGGCCTTGAGCCCCGCAGCATCCGGCCGGCCGCGGCCGTAATGGGCGAAGAAGCGGAAGAAGCGCAGGATGCGCAGGTGATCCTCGGCAATCCGCTCCGCCGCCTCGCCGATGAAGCGGATATGCGCCGCCTCGATATCGGCGACACCACCGACATAGTCGTGCACCAGCCCGTCGCGGTCGGCATAGAGCGCGTTGATCGTCAGGTCGCGCCGCTCGGCATCCGCGCGCCAGTCGTCGGTGAATTCGACCTCGGCATGGCGGCCGTTGGTCTCGACGTCGCGGCGCAGCGTCGTCACCTCGAAGGGATGCCCGTCGATGACGAGCGTCACCGTGCCGTGTTTGATGCCGGTCGGCACGCATTTGATGCCGGCCGCCTCAGCGCGCCGCTGCACCTCCTCCGGCCGGAGCGATGTGGCGATGTCCATGTCCGACACCGGCAGTCCCATCAGACTGTTGCGAACCGCGCCGCCCACGACCCGCGCTTCCCCTTGGTGGTTGAGAAGATCGAGCACGCGCCGCAGGCCGGGCGCCTTGAACCAGTCCGCATCGGCAACCGAGGTCATTCGTAAAGCCTTTCATAGACCGACCGGAGAATGCCGGCGGTGATGCCCCAGATGCGCCAGCCCTGATAGGGCATGACATAAAAGCGGCGGATCTGGCCGCCCCGCTCCCATTCGCCCTGCTCGTGGTTGAGCGGATCCATCAGGAAGGAGAGCGGCACCTGGAACACGTGCTCGACCTCGTCGGGATTGGGTTTGAGCGTGAAGCCCGGCCGGATGGTAGCGAGAACGGGCGTGATCCGGAAGCCGGACATGACGGGGATCTCGGGCATCGCGCCGATCACGTCGATGAAATGGCGTGCGAGCCCGATCTCCTCCTCCGCCTCGCGTACAGCCGCGCGTTCCGCGCTCTCGTCGCCGTCGACCTTGCCGCCGGGAAAGGCGATCTGGCCGGAATGCTTTCGGAGCGAATCCTGCCGCTTGGTCAGGATCACATGCGCCTCGTCGTCCTCCACGACCCCGATAAGCACCGCGGCGTCGCGCAGCTTCATCCCGTCCACGAACATGTCGAGCCCGGTGTTCAGCCGGTAGTCGCCGAACAGCGAGAAGTCGCCCGGCGCACCGCCGAGATGGGCCTCCGCCCGGCGGCGGAAATCTGTGGCGGAATAACGGCTCATTGCGACAGTGCTTCCAGCGCGTCCGAGCGCATCATCGGAAAGACGACGCCGCCGGACCGGACCGAAAACATCCTGACGCCGTCGATGTCGACATTGTCTCCGAGCGCCACGAGATCGTACATGACCGGCCGCGATACGAGCGCTTCAAGCTTTCCACGAACGTGAAGATAGGGCCTGAGCTCGTTGTTTTCGCCTGCTATTTCGAACCGAAGCGCATGGTCCGGACCCGCTTCCACCACATCTCCGACATTGGTGCGGAAGGTGAGGCGCTGATCGTCGCCCGTGCCTGACACCACCATCTCGACGGCGACGAAGGGGGCATCCTGCACCCGGATGCCGACCTTCTCGACCGGCGTCACCAGATAGGTCCTGCCGTCCTCGTCCTTGCGCAGCACGGTCGAGAACAGCCGCACCAGCGGTTGACGGCCGATCGGCGTGCCCATGTAGAACCAGGTGCCGTCGGCGCGGATCTCCATGTCGATGTCGCCGCAGAAGGGCGGGTTCCAGCGCTCGACCGGCGGTAGCCCCCGGCCGGCATTGGTGTCGCCGGCGGCGCGCGCGATCAGGGCGGCGAGCTGGCCTGCATCGGCTGACCCGCGAATTTCATTCTCTGCCATCGTTCTGACCTCATCACCCCTGATATGGGTGACGGATTGTTGATTGGAAAGTCGCTTGCCTGCGCTTCGTACCCCTGTAAGTGTGGGCCGGTGGTTATGCAAGCCGGCCCTCCGATTCGTCCGGTGGCCCATTATTTCCGGAGGTACGCATGGGTGCAATTACGCCGGCTGAAGGCACGCTCGACGAGAAGGCCATTGCCGCCGAAGCGGAGAAGGCGCTCGAAGACATCGCCCGCATCAGGGCCGAGACGGCCAAGGCGATCTTCGGCCAGGAGGCCGTGGTCGAGCAGGCGCTGCTCGCCGTCCTCTCGGGCGGCCATGCCCTGCTGGTGGGTGTGCCGGGTCTCGCCAAGACCAAGCTGGTGGCGACGCTGGCAACGGTGCTCGGCCTGTCGACGAGCCGCATCCAGTTCACCCCAGACTTGATGCCGTCCGATATCCTCGGTTCCGAAGTCATGGACCAGGACGCGAGCGGCAAGCGCTCGTTCCGCTTCGTCAAGGGCCCGGTCTTCACCGAACTCCTGATGGCCGACGAGATCAACCGGGCGAGCCCGCGCACCCAGTCCGCCCTCCTGCAGGCCATGCAGGAATATCACGTCACCATCACTGGCCAGCCCTATGCGCTGCCGCAACCCTTCCACGTGCTCGCCACCCAGAACCCGCTGGAACAGGAAGGCACCTATCCGCTGCCCGAAGCGCAGCTCGACCGTTTCCTGCTCGAGATCGACGTCGAGTATCCCGACCGCGAGGCCGAGCGCCGCATCCTTCTGGAAACCACAGGCGTGCGCGAGACCCCGGTCGAGGGCGTGATCGCCGCCGCCCGGCTGCAGGAAATCCAGACGCTCATCCGCCGCATGCCGGTCTCCGAAAGCGTGCTCGACGCGATCCTGACGCTGGTACGGTCCGCGCGTCCGGGCAACGGCAACGACTTCGCCGACCAGAAGGTCGCCTGGGGCCCCGGCCCGCGCGCCGGCCAGGCGCTGATGCTGACCGCCCGCGCCCGCGCACTCTATGAAGGCCGCTTCGCCCCGTCGGTCGACGACGTGATCGCGCTGGCCGGTCCCGTCCTCCAGCACCGCATGGCGCTCACCTTCGCCGCCCGCGCCGACGGCGTCAGCATGAGGGAAGTGATCGCCCGTCTCGTGGCGCCGCTTCGCGGATAACAGGAAGAACCGACAGACATTGGCACCGATTGGCCAGACCGTCCCGCCGACAACCCCGGCTGCAGCGCTTTCCCGGGCGCGTGAACGCGCGCGCCTTCTGCCGGACTGCCTGGTCGAGGCGCGCCGCATCGCCAACACGGTCATCGCCGGCTGGCACGGCCGCAAGAAGAAGGGCATTGGCGAGAATTTCTGGCAGTTCCGGCCCTTCGTGGAGGGCGACAGCCTGTCGCGCATCGACTGGCGCCGCTCGGCCCGCGACGACCACACCTATATCCGCGACCGCGAATGGGAAGCGGCGCACACGATCTGGCTCTGGGCGAGCCTCGCCCCGTCGATGATGTACAAGTCCTCGCTCGGCATGGTCTCCAAGGAGAGCCGCGCGCTGGTGCTGATGCTGGCGACCGCGGAGATCATGGCACGGTCCGGCGAGCGGATCGGCTGCCCGGGCGTCATGGAACCCGTGGCGGCCCGCAACGCCGCCGAAAGGTTGGCGACCGCGCTCCTGCATGCCGACCTTTCCTCGTCGCTGCCCGACACCGGCATGATCCGCGGATCGAGCGACATCGTGCTGTTCGGCGATTTCCTGGAACGGCCGGAAGAGGTCGTGGCCCGGCTGCAGCCGCTGTCGCGCCGCGGCCTGCGCGGCCACGTCGTCGAGGTCGCCGATCCCGCCGAAGAAACCTTTCCCTATGCCGGGCGCGTCGAGTTTTCCGATCCGGCGACCGGGCAGAAATTCCTGTCGGGCCGGTCCGAGCTCCTGCGCGACGAATACCGTTCGCTCTATTTCGCACGTCGCGACAGCCTGCGCGACGAACTCCGGCATCTCGGCTGGAACTTCGTCGCCCATTCGACCGGCCGACCGGCCTCCGAGGCACTGGTGGCGGTGCATATGTATCTCTCCGGCCAGCCGGGGCAGGTCCGGACCGGAGCGGCGTGATGGGAGCCCTCGCCTTCACCACGCCGCTGATCCTCGCAGCCCTCGTGGCGCTGCCGGTCATCTGGTGGCTGCTTCGCCTGACGCCACCGCGCCCCGAGCATGAGGTCTTCCCGCCGCTCCGGATCCTGCTCGCCCTCGGCAAGCGGGAGGAGACACCCGCAACCACGCCCTGGTGGCTGCTGCTGCTCCGGCTGGTGATGGCGGCGCTCGTCATCCTGGCGCTCTCGGGGCCGCTCCTCAATCCGGGCGCGCCGTCGCTGTCGGTCAACGGCCCGGTGGCCATCGTCGTCGACAACGGATGGGCCGCCGCGCCGGCCTTCGACCGCCGCCGCGCCACGGCGACCTACCTGATCGAGGAAGCCCGCGACAAGGACCTGCCGGTCAGCATCGTCTTCACCGCGGAACCGACCAACGACGCCACCTTCGGGACCGCCGCCGAGGCGCTCGAACGGCTCGCCGCCGTCCAGCCCCGCCCGCTGCCTGCCGACCGCGCGGCAGCCCTGTCGGCGATGACCGGCGCCTTCGCCGACCGCAAGCCTGCGACGATCGCCTTCGTGACCGACGGCGTCGCGGCAACCCGCGACCGTGCCTTCCTGGACGGCCTCGCCACGCTCGGCGCCTCCGACATCCGCGTCTTCGGCCTCGACGGCGCCAATGCCGTGGCGCTCACCGATGCCGCCAACACGTCGGACCGCATGAGCGTGACCGCGACACGGCTCCCCGCCCCCGTCGAGGCGCGCGTGATTGTCTCCGCCCGCGACCTTCAGGGGCACGTGCTCGCCAATGCCGACCTCGTCTTCCCTCCCGGCGAGAAGAAGGCGACGGCACTGATCGACGCGCCTTTCGAGCTGCGCAACGATTTTTCGCGGCTGACCCTCGACGGCTACGAGACGGCGGGCGCCGTCCGCCTCCTCGACGACAGCTTCAAGCGCCGCAGCGTCGGGCTGATTTCGGGCGAGATCGGCGACCGCAGCCAGCCGCTGCTTTCGCCGCTCTACTATATCAGCCGCGCGCTCTCGCCCTTCGCCAATCTCTCGGAAGCCCAGGGCAAGGATCTGGCCGAAGCGATTCCGGCCATGACCGACCAGGCCCCGTCGATGATCGTGATGGCGGATATCGGCCGGGTGCCCCCCGCCGCCGAAAAGGCGCTGGAGGCCTGGATCGGCAAGGGCGGCACGCTGGTCCGCTTCGCTGGCCCGCGGCTCGCCACCGCCGCCGGCGACGATCCGCTGATCCCGGTCAAGCTGCGCGAGGGCGAACGGGCGCTCGGCGGCTCGATGTCCTGGGCCTCGCCACAGCCGCTCGATGCCTTTGCCGAGACGAGCCCGTTCAACGGGCTGCCGACGCCGGAAGGCGTGCTCGTCACCCGCCAGGTCCTGGCCGAGCCGTCGAGCGAATTGCAGGCCATGACCTGGGCGAGCCTGCGCGATGGCACGCCGCTGGTCACGGCGCGCAAGCTCGGCAACGGCCGCATCGTGCTCTTCCATGTCAGTGCCGAGTCCTCGTGGTCGAACCTGCCGCTGTCGGGCGAATTCGTCGAGATGCTGCGGCGGATCGTGCAGCTGTCGTCCACCGCCGGACAGGCTGCCAACGCCGCCGGCGGCAAGGTCGTTTTGCCCCCCTATAGGCTCCTCACCGCCAAAGGCACGCTGACGACGGAAAAGGGCCTCGCCCGTCCGCTCGAAGCCGGCCCGGCTATGGCGGTCAGCTTCGACAATCCCCCGGGACTCTACGGCACCGAGGACGGCTTCACGGCGCTCAACCTCATGAAGTCGGGCGAGACGCTGTCACCGCTCGTGCTGCCGGCCGGCCTGCCGGTCACACGCGCGGCCTTCGTCGGCGACGACAGCCTGGCGCTGAAGCCTTATCTGTTCACTGCCGCAGTCCTTCTCGCCCTCGTCGACACATTCGCCATGCTTCTCCTCGGCGGCGCCTTCGCCCGACGCGTGGCGACGGGGTCGGCGGCTGCGATGATCGCCCTGACCCTGGCCCTAGTCCTGGCCCTGACACCGAGCCTCGACGCCCGCGCCGACGACAGCAAGCCGGGCGACGAGACGCTGATGGCGCGGCTCGACAAGACCCACCTCGCCTATGTGATCACGGGTGAGGCCGAGGTCGACCGCATTTCGGAACGCGGTCTCGCGGGCCTGACCGACTATCTCTACTATCGCACCACGCTCGAACCGGGCGACCCCGTCGGCGTCGACATCGCCAAGGACGAACTCTCCGTCTTCCCGATTCTCTACTGGCCGATCTCTGCCACATCAGCCATGCCGAGCGAGGACGCGATCAGCCGTGTCGACGCCTATATGCGCGCCGGCGGGACGGTGCTCTTCGACACCCGCGACCAGTTCTCGTCGATCACGGCGACATCGGGCGTCAGCCCCAACACCGAGCGTCTCCGGGCGATCCTCGCGGCGATCGACATCCCGCCGCTCGAATCCGTGCCGTCGGACCATGTGCTGACCAAGAGCTTCTATCTACTGAAATCCTATCCGGGCCGCTTCTCGGGCAGCCCGCTTTGGGTGGAAGCCTCGAACAGCAAGCCCGACCCCTCGCGCCCGGCCCGCGCCGGCGACGGCGTGACCCCGATCATGATCACCGGCAACGACTTCGCCGGCGCCTGGGCGATCGACGACATGGGCGCGCCGCTCCTGCCGCTGGTCCCGCCGGACGAGACCCAGCGCGAAATGGCCTATCGCACCGGCGTCAACATCATGATGTACATGCTGACCGGCAACTACAAGGCCGACCAGGTCCATGTGCCGGCGCTGCTCGAACGGCTGGGGCAGTGAGATGACCGTCACCTTCGACCCGCTCCTCCCCTGGTGGCTCGTCGCCGTCCTCGCGTTCGCCGCCACAGCACTGGTCGCGCTCGGCCTCTATCGCCGCCAGCGTGGCATGGTGCTGCGGACGCTTGCACTCGCGCTGCTCGTCGGCGCGCTGGCCAATCCCGTCATCATGAACGAGGAGCGCGAGCCGCTCTCCACCGTCGTCGCCATCGCCGCCGACCGCAGCCAGAGCCAGGATGTCGGCGATCGCAAGGCGCAGACCGATGCCGCCGTCGCCCAGCTCCAGGCCGCGCTCGCCCGCTTCAAGGGTATCGAGACCCGCGTGATCGACGCCGCCCGCGACGCCGGCACCGAAACGCCCTCGACCATGCTCTATTCCAACCTCGCGGGCGAGCTCGAGGACGTGCCGCCGAGCCGCATCGGCGCGGTCATCGCCGTCACTGACGGCCAGGTGCACGATATCCCGCGCGACAACCGCCTGCCCGGCATCGACGCGCCGGTTCATGCCCTGATCACCGGAAAGGCCGGCGAATACGACCGGCGGATCGAGATCGTCAAGGCGCCGCGCTTCGGCCTCGTCAATCAGGAACAGGCCGTGACATTGCGCGTCGTCGACGACGGCGCCGTCAGGCCCGAGCCGGCCGAGGTGACGATCCGCATCAACGGCGAGGTCACCAACCGCCTGCAGGCGACGCCGGGCCAGACCAGCACCGCCCGCTTCCAGCTCAAGCGCGCCGGCAACAACATCGTCGAGATCGCGGTCGCCGAGGTGCCCGGCGAGGTTACTCCGGTCAACAACCGCATCGTCCACGATATCGACGGCATCCGCGAGAACCTGCGCGTGCTCCTCGTCTCCGGCGAGCCGCATGCCGGCGAACGCGCCTGGCGCAACCTCCTGAAATCGGACACTTCGGTCGACCTCATCCACTTCACCATTCTTCGCCCGCCCGAGAAACAGGACGGCACGCCGATCAACGAACTCTCGCTGATCGCCTTCCCGACCCGCGAACTTTTCGTCGAAAAGATCAGCGACTTCGACCTGATCATCTTCGACCGCTACCAGCATCGCGGCGTGCTGCCGATCCTCTACTACGACAACATCGCGCAATATGTCCGCGAGGGTGGCGCGCTGCTGCTGGTCTCCGGGCCCGAACATGCGGGCCCCGAATCCATCGCCTACACGCCCCTCGCCTCGGTGCTGCCGGTCATGCCCACCGGAACGATGAACGAGAAGGCCTTCTATCCGCGCCTGTCCGACATCGGCAAACGCCATCCGGTCACCCGCGGGCTCGACGGCTCGGCCAGCGAGCCGCCGCATTGGGGCCGCTGGTTCCGCTCGGTGGCGGTCAACGTGCCCGCCGGCAACGTGGTCATGGAAGGTGCCGACAAGTCGCCGCTCCTCATCCTCGACCGTACCGACCAGGGCCGCGTCGCCATGCTGCTCTCCGACCAGGGCTGGCTCTGGGCACGCGGCTTCGAGGGCGGCGGCCCGCATGTCGATCTCTATCGTCGCATCGCCCACTGGCTGATGAAGGAACCGGCGCTCGAGGAAGAGGCGCTGACGGCCCGTTCGCTGGGCCGCGACATCGTCGTCACCCGCCAGACGCTCGGCAAGGACGTGCCTGCCGCCACCCTCCGCGCCCCCGACGGCACCCTCAGCCAGGCGACCCTGACGGAGAGCGAGCCGGGCCTTTTCACAGCCACCGTGAAGACCGCGATGACTGGCCTCTACGAGGTCAGCAACGGCGAGTTCAAGACGCTCGTCCATGTTGGCGCCGTCGACGCACCGGAATTCCGCGAGATGGTGTCCACGACCGACAAGCTCGCGACGCTCGCCCGCGACAGCCGCGGCATCGTCCGCCGCCTCGACCAGGGCAACGGCGCCGTTGAGATCCCGCAGATCCTCACCGTCCGCGGCCAGGTGCGCGTCGACGACCCCGACCGGCTGGTCGTCCGCATGACCGACGAGACCGAGCTCAAGGGCGTGACGACGCTGCCGCTCTTCGGCGGCTTCCTCGGCCTCGGCCTTTTGGCGCTCGCGATCGGCGCCACCTGGTGGCGCGAAGGGCGGTGACGTCAGGCTTCTTCCGTCGCCTGGCGGATCGCGTCGGAAACCCCGTCATTGAGACTCTTGCTTCCGGACGCCGCGGCGATGACGGCGGGCTCATGCAGGTCCGGATCGAGCCGCACGTTGAAACGCCCGGAAAAGGCCTTGAAGGGCGCCGGACCTTTCTCTCGGCATAGGTCGAGATGGACGGCCAACAAACGCCCGCCTTCCTCTTCCAGCTCCGACACGCTGGTGGCATAGAAATCGGCGCCACCCGATAGTCCCAGGCACTCCCCCCGGAGCATCTTTATCTCGGGATCGAAGCTCACGAGAGCCTTGCGTCCATCTATATCAATGATGTTCTTCATGGCTTCACCTCATGGCTCTCGAGGCATTTCCGTATGCTCGCCACCGCCCCCTTGTCCGTCATGGGAGACGGATGAAGACGATGGAAGACGCGCATCTCACCGAACAAGAAGACGCCGACACGTGATCGGGCGCGGTCGGAGATCTCTGCACCCAATGCCAGAAAGAGAGCCTCGATATCCGCCCACCGGATCGTCCCGCTCACAGGCGTCGCGAATATCGCCTCAAGCGTATTTCGGTGCTTTCGATGGATGGGCTACAGCACCATGTGATGGTACCATTGCGAGGGGATCCTCCCCCCGCCACCGGATCTCCCCGGCAAGCCCGTCATGCACGCCCTCGGCCAGCGGCACCACGAGAATCCGGCCGGGATCGACGGGCGCGGGGAACTTCAGCGCGTTGTAACGCACCTTCTCGAAGCCGAGCGGCATGTAATAGGGCGGGTCGCCGACCAGGATAACGGCTTCGGAGCCCTTGCGCCGCGCGGCCTCTACGGCGATCCGCACGAGTTCTCGGCCGATGCCCATATTCTTGTGCGACGGCCGGACGGCAAGCGGCCCAAGCAGATGACCCTTGACGCCCCCGGCGGTGACAGGCGTCATCCGCACCGAGGCGATCGTCTCGCCGCGATCAGCGCAGACGAAGGACAGCGTCCGGTCGTGCGGGCCTTGCTCGCGGATGCGCGCCGCCGCCCGCGTGAACCGGCCGGGTCCGAAGGCTTCTTCGTTGATATGCTCTATGGCATCGTTATGGGAGGCGTCTTCGGTCAGATAGACGAGGTCATGCTTCTTCATGAGGAAAGATCCAGGATACGACAGGGTGCGACGAGCCCAGCGCCATCAGGCGCAGGCGGCAGGAAGCGTCATCGCGGTCGTCGCAGCTGGTTCATTCCGAGGATCTACCCGATATCCAGAAACATGTGCGGCAGCGAGGTAGCAGGAAAATTTCCCCCCGCCAAGAGCCAAAAACACTGCGTTCATCGTTTCGCCTCTCGAAATGCCGCGGTCGCGAGGCCAGATTGACGTCGAAACAGGAGATGGAATGATGGGCCTTCTGGTCGATGGAGAATGGAAGGACGTCTGGTACGACACCACGTCGTCCAAGGGGCAGTTCGTGCGCCAGGCGTCGAAGTTCCGCAACTGGGTCACACCGGACGGCAGCGCCGGCCCCTCGGGCGAGCCGGGCTTCAAGGCCGAGAGCGGCCGCTATCACCTCTACGTGTCGCTCGCCTGTCCCTGGGCGCACCGCACCCTGATCTTCCGCGCGCTGAAGGGCCTCGCAGAGCACATTTCGCTGTCGATCGTCCATTACCGCATGCTGGAAAACGGCTGGGAATTCCGGGCGGAGGACGGCGCGACCGCCGATCATCTTTTCGGCTCGGACACGCTGTGGCAGGTCTATACCCGCGCCGATCCGCAGTTTTCGGGCCGGGTCACCGTCCCCGTCCTCTGGGACAAGCACACCGGCACGATCGTCAACAACGAGTCCTCCGAAATCATCCGCATGTTCAACTCCGCCTTCGACGGCATCACGGGCAACAGGCTGGATTTTTATCCGTCGGAGCTGCGGAGCGACATCGATGCCCTCAATGCCCGCATCTACGAAACCGTCAACAACGGCGTCTACCGCTGCGGCTTTGCCACCACGCAAGCAGCCTATGAAGAGAATTTCGTAAAGCTCTTCGCCACGCTCGACGAGCTGGAAGCACGCCTTGGCGGCGGCACCTACCTGTTCGGCGACCGGCTGACGGAGGCCGACTGGCGGCTCTTCACCACGCTGGTGCGCTTTGATCCGGTCTATGTCGGCCACTTCAAATGCAACCTGCGCCGCATCGCCGACTACCCCAACCTGCAGCGCTATCTGAAGACCCTCTACAATCACGCGGGCGTCGCCGCCACCGTCGACTTCACCCATATCAAGCATCACTATTACGAGAGCCACCGCAGCATCAATCCGACCGGCATCGTGCCAATAGGTCCCGAGATTGATCTTGCGATCTGAAGACGTTAGACCTCCGGCGAACGAGTGGAGGCGACGATGGCAGTGACGATCCTGGACGGCGGCATGGGCCGTGAACTCGAGCGCTCCGGCGCGCCTTTCCGGCAGCCGGAATGGTCGGCGCTGGCGCTGATCGAGTCGCCCGACCATGTCGGCCGCGCCCATGCCGCCTTCGCCCGGCACGGCGCCGAGGTCATTACCACCAATTCCTACGCCGTGGTGCCCTTCCATATCGGCCAGGAGCGGTTCGATGCGGAAGGGCTCAGGCTCGTCGACCTCGCCGGCCGAATCGCGCGCCAGACGGCGGACGAGCATGGCGTGCGCGTCGCGGGCTCGCTGCCGCCGGTCCTCGGCTCCTATCGCCCCGACCTTTTCGACGCCGCCAAGGCCCGGCCCATCCTCGACGTGCTGATCGAGGGACTTTCGCCCCATGTCGATGTCTGGCTCGCCGAGACCCAGAGCTCGCTCGCCGAGGTCCGGCTAGTCCGGGAGCTCTTGGCCGGCGACACCCGTCCGCTCTGGATCTCCTTCACGCTCGACGATCACAAGGCGGCGGACGTGCTCGCGGGCCGTGCCAAGCCGGTTCTACGCTCCGGCGAGCCGGTGGCCGATGCCGCCCGCGAGGCCTTGTCGCTCGGTGCATCCGCCCTGCTCTTCAACTGCAGCCAGCCCGAGGTGATGGAGGCCGCGGTGCGCGAGGCACGCGCGGCGCTGGGCGACGCGCCGATCGATATCGGCGTCTATGCCAATGCCTTCGCCTCGGAAGCCGACGATGCGGCCGCCAACGAGACCCTGCACGGCATCCGCGCCGATCTCACCCCGCCGCTCTATCTCGGCTGGGCCCGCCGCTGGGTCGACGCCGGCGCCACCATGGTCGGCGGCTGCTGCGGTATCTCGCCGGAACATATCGGCGAACTGGCCAAGGCACTCAAATAGCGCGACACGTCACCAGAGGTCGTCGAGCTCGGCCGTGCCCGCAAGCTCCGCGAGGCGCCGCAGCGTGGCCGAGGTCGTGCCCGATGGAAGCGCGTCGAGGGGGAAGAATCCGGCCTCGACGATCTCGCGGTCGGGCTTGCGCGGCGCCGTCTGCCGGACGTCGCAGCGGAAGAACACGACATGGTCGCGCTTGGACGTGCGACGATTGAAATAGACATGCACCAGCTGGGGCGGGGCGGTCAGCTCCAGATTGCCCTCCTCGCGCAGCTCCTTGGCGATCGCCTGCCGGACCGTCTCGTAGCGCTCCACGCCGCCGCCCGGCATGTGCCAGCCGGGAATGTAGGAATGGCGCACCAGGAAGATTCGCCCTTCGGCGTCGAAGCACGCCGCCCGCACGCCGACCGTCATGCCCTTGATGAAGAAATAGAGGAAATGCACGACCCGTGTCATGACGCGATACCGGAACGCGCTCATCTCCGGCGGCGTTAGATCCTGCATGCCACTTGCCCCTTCTCATCCACCGACCTACAAGGAGCCAATGTTCACATTGGCGCATATTTCGGATGTCCATCTCGGTCCGCTACCAGACCTGACTTTCCTCGAACTGCTCTCCAAGCGCATCACCGGCTATGTGAACTGGCGCCGCCATCGCGGCAAGCAACTGTTCGGCGACACGCTGGAACGGCTCCTGGAAGAAATCGTCAAGGCCCGCCCCTCGCATCTCGCGCTGACGGGTGATCTCGTCAATCTCGCCTCCGACATAGAAATGGATGCCGCCGCGCAATGGCTACACGCCTTCCACAGGCCGCACGACGTCTCCGTGGTACCCGGTAATCATGACGCCTATGTGCCGGGCGCGCTCGACACGGCCGTCACGCTCTGGAAGCCGTGGATGAGCGGCGACGCGCCGCGCGAGGACGGCCACGTCTTCCCCTATCTGCGTGTCCGGGACAAGGTGGCGCTGATCGGCGTCTCGACCGCGACCGCCACGCCGCCTTTCATGGCCTCCGGCTTTTTCGGGCCGAACCAGGCCCGCCGCTTCGAGCGTCTTCTCAGGGAAACCGGCGAACGCGGCCTGTTCCGGGTGGTGATGATCCACCATCCGCCCGTGCGCGGCGCCACCGCCAATTACAAGCGCATGATCGGCATCCGCCGCTTCCAGGCGGCGCTCCGGATGAACGGCGCAGAGCTCGTGCTGCACGGTCACACCCACCTCAACACCACCTACTGGCTCGATGGCCGCACCGGCCGCGTCCCGGTCGTCGGTGTAGCTGCCGGCAGCCAGGGTTTCGGCGGCCGGAAGCCGCCCGCGGCCTACAACCTCTTCCATATCGGTGGAGAACCCGGGCGCTGGACGCTCCGCAAGGAAAGGTTCAGCGTGAAGGAAGACAACGAGACCTTCGCCCGCGATGACGAAGAGGTGCTGGTCGGCGGGTGACGTTGCGTCCCCCTCAATCCAGCGTCCGGCGGAACCGCAGCAGCGCCAGCCCCGCATAGACGAGGATGAACACGCAGAGCATGGCGATCTCGAAGGAGACCGTGGGCCAGTCGGCCCCCTTCAGCATGATGGCGCGGATCACCCTGAGGAAATGCGTGAGCGGGAAGATCTCGCCGAGATACTGCGCCCAGTCCGGCATGCCGCGGAAGGGAAACATGAAGCCAGAGAGCAGCAGCGACGGCAGGAAGAAGAAGAAGGTGAGCTGCATCGCCTGCATCTGCGAGCGCGCCACCGTCGAGATCGTATAGCCGAGCAGCACCAGTGCCAGCACGAAGACGAGAACAGCAACCAGCAGCAGCGGCAGGGCGCCCATGAAGGGCACGCCGAAGATCAGCTTGGCCGCGACCAGCACCACACTCACCTGCACGGCGCCGACCGCCAGATAGGGCAGGATCTTGCCGAGCATGATCTCGAACGGACTGACCGGCATGGCGAGCAAGTTTTCCATCGTGCCGCGCTCGGTCTCCCGCGTCAGCGCCATGGCCGTCATCATCACCATCGTCATCTGCAGGATCACGCCGAGCAGGCCCGGCACGATGTTGTACTGCGAGATGCCCTCGGGATTGTAGCGCCGGTGCACCACGACTTCGAGCGCCTGCGCCTCGGCAGCCGCCTGCTGCAACTCGGTGCCCTGCTCGCGCTGCAGCGCCTGGGCGGCGACGGTCGAGAGCGTCGAGATCGCACCGCTCGCGACCGAGGGATCTGTGGCGTCCGCCTCGATCAGGACCTGCGGATGATCCCCCCTGTCGACGCGGCGGGCGAAATCCGAGGGGATGGTCACGACGAAGGACACGTCGCCGCGCTGGATCAGCGCCTCGCCTTCCGCCGCACTCACCCCGACCGCCACGAAACGGTAGTAGCCTGTGAGTTCGAGCGCCGAGACCATGGCCCGGACGTAGTGATTGGAGGAGGATGTCACCAGCGCCGCCGGCAGCGCCTTCGGATCGCTGTTGATGGCAAAACCGAACAGCAGGAGCTGCATCAGCGGCACGCCGAGCATCATCGCGAAGGTGATGCGGTCCCGCCGCATCTGGATGCCTTCCTTGACGAGCAGCGCAGAAAGCCGGGTGAGCGAGAAGACCCTCATCATGCCATGTTGTCCCGCGATCCGGCCATGAACTGGATGAACACGTCTTCAAGGCTGGTCTTGCCTTCCCGGAGCGTGATGCCCGGTCGCGCGCGCACCGGGTCGAGCGCCGCCTCGAGCGCCGCGCGATCCTTGCCCACGACATGCAGCGAGGTTCCGAAGGCCGCAACCTGATCGATCCCGGGCCGGTCGCGCAGGTCGGCCGCCAGGGCGTTCAGCCCCTCGCCCTCGATCAGGAAGGTCGTCAGTCCGGCGGACGCGATCACCTCGGGCACCGTGCCGCTGGCGAGCAGCTTGCCGTAGGAAATGTAGTGGATCGAATGGCAGCGCTCGGCCTCGTCCATGTAATGCGTGGAGACGAGCACCGTCAGACCGCGCGCGGCGAGCCGATGGATCTCGTCCCAGAATTCCCGCCGTGCCTTGGGATCGACGCCGGCCGTCGGCTCGTCGAGCAGAAGGAGCTTCGGTTCGTGCATGATGCAGGCGGCGAGCGCCAGCCGCTGCTTCCAACCGCCGGAGAGCGACCCCGCGAGTTGCTTGCGTCGGCTCGTCAGGCCCAGCCCGTTGAGCGTTTCGGTCACCCTCTGCCGCGCCGGCTTCAGGCGGTAGAGCCGGGCGACGAACATCAGATTCTCCTCGATCGAGAGATCCTCGTAGAAGGAGAATTTCTGCGTCATGTAGCCGACCTCGCGCTTGATCGCGAGACTGTCGCGGATGACGTCCCGGCCGAGCACCGTGCCGCGCCCGCCGTCGGGTGTCAAAAGCCCGCACATCATCCGGATCGTCGTCGTCTTGCCCGACCCGTTCGGACCGAGAAAGCCGGCGATCTCGCCCGGCTTCACCGTCATCGACACGTGATCGACGACAAGCCTGTCGCCGTAGCGCTTGACCAGCCCCTCGACGTCGATCGCAGGGTTCAAGGCTTTGCCCCCGGCACGGCGTCCACGATCAGTCCGGGCTTCAGCACGCTGGCGTCGCCGTCGGGACGTGCCTCGATCAGGTAGACGAGCTTCTGCCGGTTCTCGAGCGAATAGATGACGGGCGGGGTGAACTCGGGACCGCTGGCGATATAGGTCACCGTGGCCGTGAGGCCCTGCGCGCAGCCGTCGCAGCGGATCCCGATCTCGGTGCCGAGCGAGACCTGCGCAATGTGGGATTCGCCGAGATAGAGCCTGATCTTGACCCCGCCGTCAGGCAGGATCGACAGCACCGGCTGGGCGGGGCCGGCGATTTCGCCCTGACGGCGCACCACGTCCTCGACGACCCCGTTGACGGGCACCGAAAGGTCCTTCTGGTCGAGCCTCCAGCGCGCGACCGCGAGGCTCTCCTGCGCCTGCTTGACGGCCGCGCGCGCCGCGTCGATCTCCTTGGGCCGCGCCGGCAGCCGGGCGACCGCAAGGTTCGCCCGCGTCTGGCTCACCAGCGCCTCGGCCTGCTGCAATGCCGTCGAGGCCTGGTCGAGGTCAGCCTTGGCGTTGATGCCGCGCGCCGCGAGCTGCGTCTCCCGGTCGAAGACGCGCTTGGCCTCCGCGGCCTGGGCAAGGGCCGATTGCACCGTCGCCTCGATGGCGGCGATCTCCTCGACCCGCTTGCCTTCCAAGAGGTTGTCGAGCTGGGCGCGCGCCTGCTCCAGCGCCGCCTCCGCCTGGCGCAGCGCGATCTCGGCGTCCGAGGCTTCCATCCGCACCAGGATCTCGCCCTTCGCCACCCGGTCGCCACGCCGTTTGAGGAGCCGGTCGATCCGCCCGGTCTCGACCGGCGCCAGCAGGACATATTCGCCCTCGACATAACCGGTGGCGAGCGGCGGCGGCGCGCATCCGCCCATCAGCGCCGCAAGCACCGGCAAGCTGCAGATAAGGTCGGTCATGGCGATCTCCGGTGGTCGAGCACGACGGCGCGGGCACTGCGCACCAGGACGTCGGCCACGACCTCGGCCTCGGTCTCGCGGAGTTCGTCCCATTCCAGCCGCCGCATGATCAGCGGCTGGGCGACGCGGAAATGCAGAACCTGGCCGATCAGCGAAAACACCGCGATCTTGATCGTGGGCGACTGCGCGTCCCCGCCCGTCGCGATCGCGAACAACTCGCAGAAACGCCGGTGCATCGGCTTCATCAATGCGGAATAGAAATGCTCCGTCACCTCGCCCTGGATCAGCATCTCCCGCACCATGAACCCGACGAAGGCGCGGCTGCCGGGGCTGACGAGCCAGAAATTGCAGAAGAGCCGGAGCGCCTCTTCCATCTTCTCGAGCGCCTCGTCCGGGCTGAGCGGCGGCAGAGGACGCAGGAAGGCCGGACCGATCGTCGCCGCGATGTTTGCGATCACGTGCTCGACGGAAGCGAGCCTGAGGCCGGGCTTGCCACCGAAGTGATAGGCGATCGACCCGATATTGGCCGCGGCGAGATCGGCGATATCGCGCGTCGAAACGGCATCGTAACCGCGCTCGGCGAACAGCCGGATCGCGGACTCGATGAGCGTGGTACGCGTGAATTCCGCACCGGAGAGCGGCTTTTCCATATCATATTCCCCCCCGAAACTTTTTAATCGTTTGATTAATTCTTGGCAAGGCCGTGTCGAACCAAATCTGGAACGGTCATCGCCAAGATTTGAGTTGCGCTTTTGCCGGTTCCATACGACCTTTGGCGGGAGCTTCCGGTACGGCCGGAGGTCCGCACCCCGCCGCCAGCAAGGCGACCCACCCAGCCATGAAACCCGCCAGGAAGGACTGCCTGATATGACCCCGATGACGAAGAAGACCCTGCTCGCCCTCGCCGCGACCGCATCGCTCGCGCTTTCGGCTCCCGCCTTCGCCGCCGGCGGCGACAGCGACGCTTCCAAGCACGAATGCCCGGCCGGCAAGGTCTATGACGAGGCCAGCAAGAAGTGCGTCGATCAGAAGAGCGAGCTCAACGATACCCAGATCTATGACGCCGCCCGGCAGTTTGCCTATGCCGGCAAGTATGACGAGGCACTCGCCATGCTGAAGCGGGCGAAGAACCAGGACGATTCCCGCATCCTGACCTATTACGGCTACACCAACCGCAAGCTCGGCAATATCGACGTCGCCTTCGATTATTACAACCGCGCCATCGCGGCCGACGGCAACAACCTGCTCGCCCGCTCCTATATGGGCCAGGGCATGGTGCAGCAGGGCAACCTGGAAGGCGCGCGCATGCAGCTGGTCGAGATCCGCGACCGCGGCGGCAAGGACACGGTCGCCTACAAGGCGCTCTACGAGGCGCTCAAGAACGGCAGCACCTACTGAGCAGACGCGGGCCCGCCGGCGTCACGTCTGTGGGAAAAGCACAACAAGCGATGGATGGACGCGAGCTTTCGCGTCCATTTTCGTTTGGGTACTTGCGATAAGCGTTGGAAATGTTTCATACCAAGGCCGTCCGGAACTCGGCTTCCGGGCTCGGGCTGGCGAAAATGCAAGCCCCGTTGAATAAACAAGCCACAGCCAACGTCGTTATGTGTGAAGGTCATGGATAGTCCGGTCAAGGCAGATCAAATCAGTCGCGAATTGGTGACGCTGCTGCCGAAGCTGAGACGGTTTGCCATGACCCTCACGCGGAACGCATCGGATGCAGACGATCTGGTGCAGGAAGCATGCGAACGGGCCATCACCAGGAGCCACCTTTGGAACGGGGAAGGTCGCCTGGAAAGTTGGATCTACGCCATGACGCGGAATCTGTGGGTTGATGAGATAAGGAAGCGGAAGGTGCGTACCGGTGGCGGTACGGTGGACGTCTCGGAGCAGGACGAACTGATCGTCGAAGCGACAGCCGAGAAGGCCATCTATGCCACGCAGTTGCACAAGATGATCCTGTCGATGCCGGAGGGTCTCTCCTCCGTGTTTCTCCTCGTCAATGTCGAGGGCCATTCCTACCGGGAGGCCGCCGACATCCTCGGTATTCCGATTGGCACCGTTATGAGCAGGCTTTCGACCGCGCGACTGAGGTTGGCCGCCATGATCAACGGCGCACAGGAAGCGAGGGCATGACCATGGAGAATTTCAAGGAACTTCCGCTGGAAGTCAGGCTGTCCGCTTACCTGGACGGTCAGGTGGAAGCCGACGATGCCCGCGAGCTCGAAGCGCTGATCGCTTCTGACGCCCAGGCGAAGCGTATCTATGACGACCTGAAGGCCGGCTCCGCCTTCGGCAACCAGTTTTTCGAGGACATGCTGAAGGATCCGGTGCCGCTCGGCCTGGTCCGGTCGATCAAGGCGGTCGAGAGCAAGCCGGCGCCTGTTCGGCAGGCGGCCAACGGCAATGTCGTTTCGTTCATGCGCTTCGTGCCCCAGGCTATCGCGGCCTCGATCATGCTGCTCTTCGCCGGCGGCTACGCCGGCTACTACATTGCCGACAACCGGATTCCCGGCGGCAACATGCCGGAACTCGTGACCGAGACCTCGAACCTCGAGGCGCCGGCCGCGGGCGGCAAGACCCGCAGCATCGGCGACCTGACTTTCGACGCGGCCCCTGTCACCGAAGACGCGGCGACCGGTACCAAGTCCCTGCAGCCGGCTTCCGCGCCTGCCGTCGGAAAGGCCGACATCGCGCTTGCCGAAGTCGCCGGCGCCCACAAGGTCTATGCCGCCGACAAGGTCCATGCCGACGAAGTGCCGGCCGCGCAGGAAAGCGAGCTGATCGGCTATCTCGAAGCCGTTACCTCGGTGAAGTTCAAGGTCCCCGACCTCTCGGCCCAGGGCTACAAGCTGCGCGGTGGCAAGCTGGTGGAAATCGTCGGCCAGCCCTCGGGCGCGCTGTTCTACGAAGACGCAGCCGGCAAGTCCGTCGCGGTCTACTTCATGAAGAACGAGAACGTGACCGGTGCGACCCGCGGCGAAGGCTTCGCGGTCGTCGGCGGCCAGAAGGACACCACGAGCTACTTCATCGCCGCGGCCGACGAGGCAGAGGCGAAGAGCTTCGAAGACAGCGTCCGCGCCGCCTTCTGACCGCCGCCGACAACCCCTTCCTCACGCGCGGCCGGGCCCTGTGGCCCGGCCGTGTTCATATTCTCTAAGCGTCCCCGAAGGGTTTTCTGTGACAGGACTTCGTGCTAGCGCTTGGCTCCGACCCACGGAGCAGGCTGCATGGCCAAGGAAATCGAGCGAAAGTTTCTCGTCGCCTCCGATGACTGGCGCCGCAAGGCGCGCAAAGGCAAGAGCTTCCGGCAGGCGATCATCTTCTCGACGGGTGACCGGATGGTCCGCATCCGCGCGATCGACCAGAGGAAGGCGCGGCTGACGATCAAGATCGGCATCGACCACATGTCGCGCCACGAATTCGAATACAACGTGCCGATCGCCGATGCCGAGGACCTGCTAGCGCTCGCCAACGGCAGCGAGATCGCCAAGACCCGCTACGAAGTCCGCCATGCCGGCCATATCTGGGAGGTCGACGTCTATGGCGGATCGCTCGAAGGCCTCGTCGTGGCGGAGGTCGAGCTCGCGAGCGACAAGGATGCGCCTGATCTTCCGCCCTGGCTCGGCCGCGAGGTGACCGGTGACCCACGCTTCTCCAACCAGGCGCTCGCTGAAGGCAGCCTGCCGGACAACTGGCGCGATGAAATTCAGCCTTGATCTCGACGCGCCGCTCACGGACGAGGTGCGCCGCGTGGCGCGCCTGCGCCTGGCGGCTGCCGCGGATCTGCTCGCCGCGCGGCCCGACGGCCTCGACGCGGCGATCCACGATGCCCGCCGCCACATCAAGCAGTGCCGCTCGCTCTATCGCCTGGTCGCCCGCGAGGCCAAGCCATTCCAGGAAAGGGAAAATGCCCGCCTCGCGGCGCTTGCCCGCCGGCTGTCCGGGCTGCGCGACGCCCGGGCGCTGGTCGAGGTGACCGCCTATCTGAAGCATGAGATCCCGACCAAGGCCAACGGCCTTCTGATGGACCGCCTCGGCCGTCGCCTGGAGCAGCGGCGCCAGCAGACGATCGCCGGTGACGGGGCTGCGGAGGCTGTCGTTGGTGGCGCGGTGGCGGATCTCGACGAGGCGGCACGCGCGGTCGCGGATCTCGACCTGCCGGGGGCACGCCGCAAGGCCGTCGCCTGCCTGGCGCGCGGCTGGGACCGGACCGGCCGCAAGGCCCGCCTCGCGATCGAGGCCACGGCGCAGGATCCGGACCAGGGCTTCCATGATCTCCGCAAGCGCTGCCAGGACCGCTGGATGCAGGCCGGTCTCCTGCGCGCGCTCTGGCCGACCGCAATGATGGCGATGCGGGACCAGGCAAAACACCTCTCGGACCTTCTCGGCCATGCCCAGGATCTGACGGTGCTGCTCGAGACGGTGAATGGCGATGCGGCGCTCGTCGGTGACGGCGTCGAGAGCGAGGCGATCACGGAAGTGGTGCTGGGCGAGCGCGGCCGTCTCCGGGAGACCTGTCACGGCCTCGCAAAGACCGTATTCGGCAAGGCCCGACCGCGGGATCGCGACATGCTCGAACGCCTGCTGCTCAACCTCTGACCGGGCTCGACCGCGCTTGGGTCAATCACCCTTGCCCGCGGGAATGTCGAGCGGCCAGACCTCGATCACGCCATGCGCCACCGCGCAGGGCGACTGCGCGACGAGCACAATCGCCGCGTCGAGATCGGGCGCCTTGATCAGGCCGAAGCCGGCGACCGGCAGCCCGGCGGAGAGATAGGGCCCCGGCTGGACCTGGAGCCCGACGCCCTCAGGGTTGCGGACCTGCATCGGTTTTCCGGCAATGCCCATGACGGCGCCCTTGGCGACAAGCGCTGCATCATGGTCGTGCGACGCTTGACGCACGGCCTCTGGGGTCCGGTCATAGCCGGTCCGGTCGCCATAGCCGATCGTGATGAAATGAGGCATCGTCATCTCCTTCGTCGGGAAACGGCGCTGCCGCGACGGGGTTCCGGTTGGCGGCGGCAAACTGCGCCGCCAACCCGCGTTTCAGCCCTGCTCTTCGATCATCCGGTTGATCGCCGAAACGATCGCCTCGAGCGAGGCTGCGACGATGTTGGTGTTGATGCCTGCGCCGAAAAGCTTTCCCCTGGGCGTGTTCATCTCGACATAGGCGATCGCCGCGGCATTGGAGCCGTGCTGCAGCGAGTGTTCCGAGTAGTCGTTCACCGAGAGGTCGATGCCGAGATAGATCGACATGGCGTTCATGAACCCGTCGATCGGCCCGGTGCCCCTCCCCTCGATCCGCTTCGTCTCCCCCTTGTCGGTGATCTCGGCGGCAAGGATGCGCTGGCCCTTGTGCTCTATGTCCGGATAGGTGTGGTGATCGACGAACCTGAACCGACCCTTCGGCTGGTCGACATAGCGTTCGATGAACCGGGCATGGATCGCTTTCGACGGCATTTCCTTGCCCTGTTCGTCCGTGATCCGCTGGATGTCGTCGCGGAACTCGATCTGCAGGTTGCGCGGCAGGTTGATGCCGTAGTCCTCCTGCATGATATAGGCGATGCCGCCCTTTCCCGACTGCGAGTTGATGCGGATGATCGCCTCGTAGGTCCGGCCGACATCCTGCGGGTCGATCGGCAGGTAGGGCACTTCCCAGAGCGGCTTGTTGGCCACTTTCAGCGCCTTCATGCCCTTGTTGATCGCATCCTGGTGCGAGCCGGAGAAGGCGGTATAGACCAGTTCGCCGACATAGGGGTGCCGCTCGCCGATCTTCATCTGGTTGGAATATTCGTAGACGTCCTTCATCCGCTCGATATTGGAGCAGTCGAGCTTGGGATCGACGCCCTGGGTGTACATGTTCAGCGCCAGCGTGACGATGTCGACATTGCCGGTGCGCTCGCCATTGCCGAACAGCGTGCCCTCGACACGGTCCGCCCCGGCCATCAGGCCGAGCTCGGTCGCGGCGATCGCGGTGCCGCGGTCGTTATGCGGATGCAGCGAGATGATCAGGTTCTCCCGGTTGTCGAGATTGCGGCACATCCACTCGATCTGGTCGGCATAAACATTGGGCGTCGCCATCTCCACCGTCGAGGGCAGGTTGACGATCAGCTTGTTGTCTGATGTCGGCCGCATTTCGGCGATGACGGCGTTGCAGATCTCCAGCGCCACATCGAGCTCGGTGCCGGTGAAGCTCTCCGGAGAATATTCGAAGCGGAAACCCCCGCCCGCCTTCGCCGCCATGTCCGAAATCATCTTGGCCGCATCGACGGCGATCTGCTTGATGCCGCGGACATCCTTGGCGAATACGACCCGGCGCTGCAGCTCCGAAGTCGAATTGTAGAAATGCACGATCGGCCGGTTGGCTCCTTGCAAGGCCTCGAAGGTCCGGGTGATCAGTTCGGGCCGGCACTGGACGAGCACCTGCAGCGACACGTCCTCGGGGACGTTGCCCTCTTCCACGCACCAGCGCGCGAAGTCGAAATCGGTCTGCGAGGCCGACGGGAAGCCGATCTCGATCTCCTTGAAGCCCATGTCGAGCAGCAGCTTGAACATCCGTTCCTTGCGATCGTGCCCCATCGGGTCGATCAGCGCCTGGTTGCCGTCGCGCAGGTCGACCGAGCACCAGATCGGCGGCGTGGAAATGGTCCGGGAGGGCCAGGTGCGGTCATTGAGACCGACCTGCGGATAGGGCTGATACTTGATCGCGGCATCGGGCATGCCGTTGTGGATGGCGTGGGTCTTGATGATCATGGTTCGTCTTCGCCTCGGGCAGTCGGCTTGCCTGATACTGTCTTTGCCGTCGTTTGACGACAGGAAAAACGGCGCGCCGGGAAAAATCGGTAATGTTCGGGCGAGGAGCGATGGGGTGCCTGCGGCGGTTTCGGCCGCCGGGCGCTCCTCAGTGGACCCGGCAACCGCGAGTAAGCTTGAGGAGAAGGAGGCCGGCGAGCGCAAACGACCGATCCGCGGAACGGGCGTTCCCGGCGGAGATGGTCGATGTTTTGTGTGCGATCACGGTCAACATGCGCGCAGCTATAATCGAGCCTTCGCCAGAATGCAACCTGTTGCGTTTGTCACTGCGGCGTCGTGACCGGCAGGCTACGAAGAGAGCCAAGGAAACCGATCCCGCCGGAAACCCCGCCCTCGAACGGGCGGCCCGGCGCGACAAGGAGGGACATCATGGCCAGCATCTCTTCGATAGGTTCGATCATCGCCGCAGGCGCCTGCTTCATGCTCGCCAATCTCGCGATGAAGGTGCTTGGCGAAAAGCCCGTCTATGTCCTCTATCCCGCTGTCGCGGCGGCCATGATCGCCGGCTGCCTGTTTCAGGTGATTGCGCTCAAGAATTCCCATTTCGCCCTTGCCGTGGTTCTGATCCTGGGGCTGGAAATGCTGTTCTCGCTCCTGATCGCGCAGGCTTTTCTCGGCGAGACCTATTCGCTCACCAACATGGCGGGTGTCGTGCTCGTCATCATCGGCATGGGTCTCGTCCATGTCCCAGCGACGGAGGCTCCCGCCGGCGACCGCCCTGCCGCGAGCACGGCCGCCGAGAAGGGACCAAGATTGCCTGTAACGCCGTCGGCTGAGGCCGAACCTCCGGTCTGACCTACCCCGCAATTCCTTCCCGACTGCCGGCGTCAGCCCCGCCGTACCTGTCGCCGCCGCACCAGCGCCGCAAGCGCCATCACCACGCCGCCCGCCAGCAGCCCCCAGAAAGCCCCCGAAATGCCGCCGAAGCTGATGCCGGACGCCGTGACCAGGAAGGTGACGGCCGCCGCCTCGCGGGTCTCCGGCTCCTTGAACGCCGCCATGGCCGAGGCCGAAAAGGCCGCGATCAGCGCAAGCCCGCCCACCGCCTCGATCAGGATCGACGGCGCGAGCGCGACGAAGGCGGTCACCGCGCCGGCGGCCAGCCCGAGCACGACATAGACGATTCCCGCGATCAACGCCGCCCAGTAGCGGCGGGATGGATCCCTGTGGGCGTCCGGTCCGGCGCACATGGCCGCGGTGATCGCCGCGAGATTGACGGCATGCCCGCCGAAGGGTGCAGCCAGCAGCGAAAAGATGCCGGTCGCGGTGAACATCGGCCCGGCCGGCGGCTCGTAGCCATTGACCCTCAGCACGGTAATGCCGGGAATGTTCTGAGAGGCCATGGTGATGATGAAGAGCGGCAGCGCGATCGACACGAGCGTCTCCGGGCTGAAGGCCGGCATGACGAAGACCGGCGCCGGCCACGCGGCCCGGCCGACATCGGCAAGCGCGCCGTCCTCGATCGGCACGCCGAAGGCGATGACGAGCGCGAAGGCGACGAGCGAAAGCGGGATCGCCGCCAGCCGGTTGATCGCGCCGCCGGCGAAATAGGCGAGCACGATGGGCAGGCCGAACCAGGGATTGAAGGCAATCGCCTTGACCGGAGCGAAGCAGAGTCCGATCAACACGCCGGCCAGCATGGCATTGGCGAGCGGCGCCGGGATCGAGGACACCGCCCGGCTCAGCGGACGGAACAGGCCGGCGGCGACGACGAGCACGCCCGCGACGACGAAGGCCCCGACCACGGCGGCAAAGCCGCTCTCTGGCACCGCCGAGGTCGCCAGGAACGCCGCACCCGGCGTCGACCAGGCGATCGACACCGGCATCCGGGTCCGCAGGCTGAGCAGGATGCCGCAGAGGCCCATCGCGACCGAGAGGGCCATCAGGCCGGAAGCCGCCTCCGCGTCGCTCGCGCCGATCCCCTTCAAGCCGTGCAGGACCACCGCAAAGGAGGAGGAGAAGCCGACAAACGCGGTCAGCACGCCCATGACCAGGGCCTGGACGGAAAAGTCTTTCAGCATGGAACCGGACGCGAGGTTATCGAAACGTGGCCCTTCGCATAGGACAGGCCAAACCGGAAGTCAAAACCGCCCATGCCGGACCGGCAGGCCACCGCGGTGCTGACCGGATGACCGCGCCTCAGGGCTGGGTCTTCGGAGCCGCGGCGAGCGTCGCGGCGAAGAACTCCGCCGTCTTGGTGATGACGCTGTCGGCCATTGTCTGATCGGGGCCCAGCACGCCGAAAATATGGTCGCCTTCGGGCACGATCATCGCTTCCTTGGTCGAGTTCTTGGCGAGACCCACGAAGCGGTCGACATATTGCGCCGAGAAATCCTTGGAACCGGCGATCGCCAGATAAGCGCCGGGATAAGTCGAAATCGCATCGTCGAGCTTGTAGTTCGACAGGCTGTCGAAGAAAGCCTGCTTGAGCACGATCGTGCGCCAGCCGAGATCGAGCCCGACCACGCCGTCCTCCTTGGCACGGTCAAAGGCCTTCTGGCCGAGCGCGCCGAGCATGTCGGCCTGGAAGTCGCCGACCGACGACCAGGTGACGAGCGCCTTGACGTCCATCGGCTGGCCGGACGCCAGCAGTGTCGCGACACCGCCGCCGAGGCTGAAGCCGAGCACGCCCATCCGGTCCGGATCGACGCCCTTGGTCGCCTTGAGCACCGCGAACGCAGCCTTGGCCTGGGCGAGCTGGGCGTCGATCGTCGTCGAGCCGGTGTCGCCCTCGCTCTTGCCGAAACCGGCGAAATCGATGCGCAGCGAGGCGATGCCGTTCTGCGCGAGCGCAGTGGCGACACGCGCATACATGCCGCCCACTTCATCCTTGGAACTGCCGAAACCGTGCAGCAAGAGCACCGCCGGCACCGGTGCCGTCGCATCGGGCATGTTGAGCGTCGCCGAAATGCCGCCATCGAGGGTCATGGGAATATCCGCCGCTCGTGCCATGGCCGGAACTATGAGAAGGGCCAGGATACCCAGGAGTGCGCCGAGGCGCGACAGCGGGAAAAGCGATAGGAGCCTCAGGCGCGGTACGCCCGCGACATAGCTCTCGGAACTCAGCATGTAAGGTCTCCAGGCGAGATACGGGACAGGGATTGGCGCGGAATGCTAGGCGCTTTCCGACACGCGTGCAAGGCGTGCGCCGCACAAATGCAATATCTTGAAATCAAAAAGATATTGCATCGAGCCTTCGGGTGGAGACGCCTGCTTTGTGGCCGCATCTCGGCAGGCTGCGCAACCGCCCGCCGGAACCCCGACCGCCAGCGCCCCGCCTCCTCGTAGGCCCTGCGGACCGCGGCGCCGGCCGGTAGAAGCGTCTCCGGCACTTGTGACCAGGGCGCGCTTCGGCGTGTGCTTCGCGTTCGGAGCGCCTCTTGCCCGCGACCATCTGTCCCGCGGGACGATGGTGGGGTTCCTCATGCGGAGCCCGCTCGTCTCGCTCGTCTGCGCACTCGCCCTTATCGAGAGCCCGGCGATCGCCCTTTCGCGGCGCTTCGGCAGACCGGCGGACACCGGCTCTCTGCAATTCGAGACACGTCGGCCCTGAAACGCGAACGTCCCCGGATCGCGGGATCCGGGGACGTATAGAGTGCTCGAAAGGCGTGTCTCAGCCGATCTCGGCCTGCGAGGTGATGATCTTCGACACCAGGCCATATTCCTTCGCTTCCTCGGCACCGAGCCACAGGTCGCGGTCGGTGTCCTTGGCGATCTTGTCGACCGGCTGGCCGGTCGCCGCCGCAAAGATGCGGTTGAGGCGCTCGTTCATGCGGATGATCTCGCGCGCCTGGATCTCGATATCCGAGGCCATGCCGCGCGTGCCGCCCGAGGGTTGATGCAGCAGGAACCGGGTGTTCGGCAGGCAGAGGCGCTGTTCCTTCGGCACGCTCACATAGATGAGTGCGCCGGCCGAAGCCACCCAGCCCGTGCCGATCATGAAGACCTTGGGCGAGATGAACTTGATCATGTCGTGGATCGAGTCACCCGACTCGACATGCCCGCCCGGCGAATTCACGAAAACCCGGATCGGGTCGTCGCTCGCCGCGGCGAAGGCTACGAGCTGCGCGCAGACCTTGTGCGCCAGTTCCTGGGTGATGCCGCCATAGATGAAAATCGACCGCGACTTGAAGAGATTGGACTCGATGTCCTTGCCGAGCGGCGCCTCGCTCTTCTTCTCCTTGTTGTCATCATCGTCGTCGTCGAGCATCCAAGTCTCCAAACTTCCATTCGCCAATTCGAAATCGTGACCTTGAGATAGGCCGACTCGCCGGCAAAAACAATGTGTCAAACGCCTTTTGGCCATTTCGCGCGTTTCACGGTTAAGGGACGGCGAGGGTATCTGCGTCAAACGACGTATCGACAGTGCTTGCGGCCCGATCCAAACAGCGGCTAGTCTGGGAGACCGAACACCAATCGCTCGCAACGCCAAGGGGATCTCAATGCTGAAGCGCCTCACCGTCACGGCCGCCGTTCTTGCCGCAACCGCCGCCCCGGCTTTCGCCCATCTCGACCCGGTGGCGCACGGGTCGCTCGCCGCCGGCCTCAGTCATCCGCTTTCCGGCGCCGACCATATGCTGGCGATGATCGCGGTAGGCCTCTGGGCCGGACAGCTCGGCGGCCGCGCGCGCATGGCAGTTCCCGCGGCCTTCGTTCTCGTCCTCGCAGCAGGTTTTGCGCTGGCGCTGGCCGGCCTTCCGCTTCCCTTCGTCGAGCCGGCAATCCTCGCCTCCGTGCTCGGCCTCGGCCTTCTCGTCGCGCTCGCCGTGCGCGTGCCGACGCCCTTCGCCGCCGCCGCGGTCGGCGTCTTCGCGCTGTTCCACGGCCATGCGCATGGGGCGGAACTCGGCGCGGCGAGCGCACTCGGCTTCGGCGCCGGCTTCATCGTTTCGACAGCGCTTCTGCATGCCGCGGGCCTCGCCCTCGGCCAGGCCGTCCACCGCATGCCGGCGCTGACGCGCCTGCTCGGCATCGCGACCCTCGCCGGCGGCGCCTGGCTCGCCGTCGCCTGAAGTCGAACACATCAAATCGGGGATTGGAGGGCGTGCCGAAACACGCCCTTTTTCATGCGACGTCGGCGGGGTGCCGCGCGCGGAAATCCGCGACCAGTTCCTCGCGGCGCTTGAGGCACCATTCGTAGATCGGATAGTCCTTGGCATAATAGTCGCGGACATTGGCCTCGCCAACGGCAGACAGCCTCTTGTCGACGGTGTCGGGTGCCCGGTGGGCCCCCACGTCGTCCTTCGGCAGCTCGATGTCGGGCCGCAGGCCCACCAGCGTCCGGAACATCGTGTAGTCCTCGTCCAGCGTCGGCAGGTGGCCGATGAAGAAGATCTGGTCCTTGACCTCTTCGAGCAGCTTGACGTTGCGGAAATGGTGCGCGAGGCCGCGCCTCAAATGACTGACGCTGCGCATCGCGGTCATCGCGAAGTCCCGCGTCTCGCTGTCCTCCGACGACAGCGCTTCAGCGAGCGCATTGGGCGTCGTGAAGCGTTCGAAGACCGGGATCTCCTTCGGCTTCCAGGCCGCGTCGCCATGCCGACCGCCGCGGAAACGGCTGTTGAAGCCGGACACGAAGCGGCTGACCGGCTCGCGCACGACGAAGCAGATCTCGTAGCCGAGCGGCCCGTTTTCCAGGAGCTCGGCGAGCTTGCAGCGATGGCCGAGATTGGCGACCTTGCGGGTTCCGGTGAGTTCCTGGTCCTTGAGGATCGCTTCCTTGAGCGCCGAACCGCCGGTCTTGCCGATATGAATGAAGCCGAACGGCTTCCGCGGGCGTTTTGACTGTGTCTTGGTATCCATGATGTCCTCACTAGCAGGGCGGAGGCTCGGCCGGCAACAGGCTTGTGGCGCCCGCGCTCAGCCGCGGCCGCGATAGGGCGCCACGCCCTGGTCTGGGATCCAGACATGCTCCGGGGGCTTGCCGGATTGCCAGAACACGTCGATCGGAATGCCGCCGCGCGGATACCAGTAGGCGCCGATCCGGAACCATTTCGGCGACAAGAGGTCTGTCAGCCGTCGCGCGATCTCCATCGTGCAGTCCTCGTGGAAGGCACCATGATTGCGGAACGAATGCAGGAAAAGCTTCAGGGACTTCGATTCGACGAGCCAGCTGTCGGGCACATAGTCGATGACGATGTGGGCGAAATCTGGCTGGCCGGTCATCGGGCAGATCGAGGTGAATTCCGGGCAGGCGAAGCGCACGAGATAGTCCATGCCCCCATTTTCGGTCGGCACGCGCTCGAGCACTGCCTTTTCAGGGCTCTCGGGTGCCGGCATGCTAGAGCCGAGCTGGGTGAGGGACGATACATCCGTGGGCATGGTCGGGCTCCTACATTTTGACGCGCACTCCATGCGCCTTTTCGCTCTCGGGCTCAACATGGATCACGCATTGCGCACCCGGATGCACAGCCTGGATGGCATCTTCGAGGCGGTCGCAGATCCGATGCGCCTCGCCGACGCTCATCGCCGCCGGCACGACCAGGTCGAAGGCGATGAAGGTGGCACGGCCCGCCTGGCGGGAACGCAGGTGATGCACGTTGAGCGCACCCTCGGCATGGGTCGCGATCGCGCCCTTGATGGTGGCTTCTTCCTCGGCCGAGACCGCATGGTCCATGAGCCCGCTCACCGAATGCGAGATCACCTTCCAGCCCTGGAAGAGGATGTTGACGGCGACGATCAGCGCCATGACCGGATCGAGGATCGCGTAGCCGGTGGCGAGTGCCAGGACGAGGCCGACGAGCACGCCAACCGACGTCACCACATCGGAAAAGACGTGCTGGCCGTCGGCGGTCAGCGCCGGCGACCGATGGCTGCGGCCGGCCCGGATCAGGACCGTCGCCCAGACGGCATTGATGACGGCCGCACCGAGATTGATGCCGAGGCCCAGCACAGGCGCCTCCGGCAGCGTCGGCGCCACCAGCGCCCCCGCTGCCTCCTGCACGATCAGCAGCGCTGCGACCACGATCAGCACGCCCTCGGTGACAGCAGAGAAATACTCCGCCTTGTAATGGCCGAAGGGATGATCCTCGTCGGCCGGCTTGGCCGCGTATCCCACCACCATCCAGGCGATGACGGCCGCTACGACGTTGACCGTCGATTCCAGGCCGTCCGACAGCAGCGCCACCGAGCCGGTCACGTACCAGGCCAGCATCTTGAGGCCCATCACGGCGAGCGACAGCGGGATGCCCCAGAAGGCGAGCCGCCTGACGACCTGGTCCGAATGCTCCATCGGGTGTCTCCGATCTACCTTTCGCAAATGCGAATGATTAGCAAATGCGCAATCCAAAACGACAAACCGCGCGCAGGGACGGTGCCTTGCGCGCGGTTCGTTGTGTGCGCTCTATCGTCCAAATCCTGGTCGCAGTCAAGGCGGACACTCGAATCCGCATTCACGCACGAGGAGCACAGGACGCAAGAAAGTCCACCACCGCAGCAATCGCCGGCTGGTCGCGCAGGTCTTCGTGCCATGCCAGCCACACCTCGCGATCAAAGGAACGACCGTGCGGATCGGCGTCGGCGAGTCCGGCATTCGCGCCGACGAAATCGGGCAGTGCCGCCACACCCGCGCCGGCTGCCACCGCCGCTGCCTGGATCGGCAGTTCGTTGCTCCTGAGCACCACAGTGCAGTCGTCGCCGACCAGGGAACGCAGCCAGACCTGATGTGGAAGATCCCTGAAGGCTTCATCGAACGTCACATAGCGCCGCTTGTCCGGCGGAACACGCGCGAGATAAGAGGTCGCGCCGAAAAGGCGATACCGGACCCGGCCGATGCGGCGTGCGACAAGCGCCTCGCTGGTCGGTCGCGACAGGCGCATGACGATATCCGCCTCGCGACGTGTGAGCGATGCGGTCCGGGCCTCGCCCGTCAGCACGAGGCTGATGCGGGGATGGGCGTCGAAAAACCGGGCGAGCTGCGGCGCCACCCATTCCTTGGCGAGCAGCGGCGGCAGACTGACGGCGATGTCACCGGTGAGATCGCCGCGCGAGGATAGCAGCGCCCTTTCGAGTGAAAACGCCTCATCCTGCATCCGACGCGCATGGTCGGCGATTCTCAGCCCCGCCGCCGTCAGCACTGTCTTCTTCTGGCGCCGGTCGACGAGCTTGAGGCCGGTCCGCGCCTCGAGCGCCGCGACACGACGCGCCACAGTCACGTGATCGACCCGAAGCCGTCGCCCCGCCCCGGCAAGCGATCCTTCCTCGGCAAGCGCCGCGAAGAAGCGCAGGTCATCCCAATCCAGCATGTGCATATACTCACATTCGAGGTGCAGCATGTCGGAATTTCGCACATCCGGTTTCCGGCGCATAGTGCCGGCATCATTTCCGGAGGCAATCATGTTGACCTATGCCAGCGACACCAAGTTCCGCAAGCTGCCCGCCAGGGCGGCCCATATCCTCACGCCGATGATCCTGTCGTTCCTGATGTCCGGTATCGTCGCCGGAATCGCGACGCTTCGCGCTTTCGGCCTGGCACCCGACATTCTGGGCAAGATCCTGCATGCCTGGATGCTGTCCTATCCGGTCGCCTTTCCCTCCGCGATGATCGTCCTGCCGATCGTGCGGCGGGTTGTCGGGCTTCTGGTGGAACAGCCTCATTCGCAAGGGGTGTCGCAGGACCACAAGCAGGGCGGCCCGGCTTCTGCCGGGCGGTGAGGGCTCAGGCCGCCTTCACCTTGGCCCGCTTCGCCAGATGCGCCACCACGTTCTCGATCATGCGCATGCCGGCGTCGGAGCCGAGCGTCATGATCGATTCCGGATGGAACTGCACCGCGGCGACCGGTTCCTTCACGTGTTCGATGCCCATGATCGTGCCGTCCTCGGCCTCGGCCGTGATGGTGAAGTCGCGCGGCAGCGAGGCGGGATCGGCGAAGATCGAGTGATAGCGGCCGACCGTGACTTCCTTGCCGAGGCCGGAGAAGACCACGCCCGGCTCGATCACGCGGATGCGCGAGGGCTTGCCGTGCATCGGCACCGCGAGATGCCGGAGCTCGCCGCCATAGGCTTCGGCCAGCGCCTGCAGCCCGAGGCAGACGCCGAAGATCGGCAGGCCGCGGGCTCGCGCCTTCTTGATCGTCGCCTTGCAGTCGAAATCGGTCGGCGAGCCGGGCCCGGGCGACAGAACGACCAGGTCGGGTTTCAACGTGTCGAACACAGTCTCCGCGACCGGGCTGCGCACCGTGGTCACTGTGGCGCCGGTCTGGCGGAAGTAGTTGGCCAGCGTATGGACGAAGGAGTCCTCGTGGTCGACGAGCAGGATATTGACCCCCTGCCCCACGCGGGCGACGTCACGTTTCATCATGGCGGAATTCCCTGCCTTGGCGTCCCGGATGGCTGCGATCATGGCCGAGGCCTTGAGTTCGGTCTCGGCCTCTTCCTCGTCGGGGATGGAATCGTAGAGCAGCGTCGCGCCGGCGCGCACCTCGGCGATACCGTCCTTCACGCGCACCGTGCGCAGCGTCAGCCCGGTATTCATGTCGCCGTTGAAGCCGACCCAGCCGATCGCGCCGCCATACCAGAGCCGCGGGCTCTTCTCGTGCGCCTCGATGAAGCGCATCGCCCAGAGCTTGGGCGCGCCGGTCACGGTCACCGCCCAGGCATGGCTGAGGAACCCGTCGAAGGCGTCCATGCCGTCGCGCAGCCGCCCCTCGATATGGTCGACCGTATGGATCAGCCGCGAATACATCTCGATCTGCCGCCGGCCGATGACCTTGACCGAGCCCGGCTCGCAGACGCGGCTCTTGTCGTTGCGGTCGACATCCGAGCACATGGTGAGCTCGGACTCGTCCTTCTTCGAATTCAGGAGCTTCAGGATCTGTTCGGAATCCGAGATCGCGTCGTCGCCGCGCTTGATCGTGCCCGAGATCGGGCAGGTCTCGATGCGCCGGCCGGACACGCGCACGAACATCTCGGGCGAGGCGCCGATCAGATATTCCTGGTTGCCGAGATTCATGAAGAAGGAATAGGGCGACGGATTGATCGCCTTCAGCCGCTTGGAAATGTCGGAAGGCTTGGAGTCGCAGCGCTCCATGAATTTCTGTCCCGGCACGACCTCGAACAGGTCGCCGCGCCGGAAGCTCTCCTTGGCCTTCTTGACGAGCTCGGCATATTCCCCCGGCCGGTGGTCGCCGCGCGGCGGGATCGTGTCGGTCGGTTTGAACGGCTCGGCGGGAATGTCGCCGTCCTTGCCCCTGGTCGTCCGGCCGTCCTTCTCGAAGTCGTAGCGGTCGATCCAGGCCTTGGCGGAATAGTTGTCGACGACGAGGATCTCGTCGGGCAGGAACAGCACCATGTCGCGCTGGTCGGCCGGCCGGGTCAGCTTCAGGTCGATCGCGTCGAACTGGAAGGCGAGGTCGTAGCCGAAGGCGCCGTAAAGGCCGATGGAGGCGTCCTCGGCAGAATGAAAGAGGCCCGTGATCGCCCGGAGCGCCGTGAACACGGTCGGCATCTTCGACCGTTCTTCCTCGGTATAGACACGTGACGGCGCATTGACCGTGAGCTCGAGCCGGCGTGCGCTCTGCGCCCCGAGCGTCAGGTCCTCGACGCCGGCGAGATGTTCGCCGATGAGTTCGAGCAGAACCTCGCCGCGCGCGTTATAGGCATCGAGCCACAGCGAGCGGCCGAAGGAGGAGATGCCGAGCGGCGGATCGGCGATCGCCACGTCCCAGCGCGTGTAGCGGCCGGGATATTCGTAGTTGGAGGAGAGAACCGCGCCGCGCCGCTCGTCGAGCTTCTCGACATAGGAAGTGATCGCGTCGCCATAGGCGATCTCCCGGCGGCTGCGCGTGACGACCACCCCGCCCCGCGTCGTATATTGTTCCGATCCGTCGTCCAGCACGCGCGTTCCCATACACCCTCTCCGTCAAAGCCCGGTCTTTCGCGCGGCCCAGATATGAAAAAAGCCGCCTCAGGATCGGGCGGCTTCGTTTCGTCGTGTCACATGACAGTGCGAGGCCGCGTTTTCAGCGAGCCCACCACCAGATTGCAATGTTCGACGACTTGGTCATGCGCCTACCTTTAGCAAGCTTTTTGCGATTGACAAGAGGGGACGGCCGGAGCCGTCACCCCGGTGACTTCTTCCTCAGATCGCGAAATCGCCCGTGCCAAGCTCAGCGATCGTCACGTCCTTGATCGTCAGCACGTCCGTTCCGACGGTGATGACGACATCGCCGCCGCTTTGCGCCATATGGTTGTCAATCAGGTCCTGGAGGCTGACGACCCCGGTAAGCCCGCGCAGGTCGATCACGTCGCCGCTTTCGAAGTCGGTGATCGTGTCGCTGTCATAGCCGTCCGAAAAGACGAAGATGTCGTCACCGGCACTGCCTGTCAGCGTATCGTTGCCGTCGCCGCCGTCGATCCAGTCTTTGCCGTCGCCGCCATCGAGCGTGTCGTTGCCGGCCGCACCGAGGATCGTATCGTCGCCGCCATTGCCGGCGATGGTGTTGGCGAGTTCGTTGCCGATCAGAAGGTCGGACGCCGCCCCGCCGGTGGCGTCTTCGATCTGGGCGCCATGGGCGATGCTGTAGCCGCCGTCGGTGGCCACGAACTCGCCCTTCTTGATGCCCAGCACCTGCGAGAAGAATCCGCCGGCATTGTGCCATTCGTCGAAGATCGCGGACTTCAGCGACTTCGACATGTAGTCGAAGAAATTGGTAGCCCTGATCTGCGAGAACAGGGTCTCGAGTTCGGTGCTGTTGCCCGACGTGTCGAGCGTCGCATCGTTGAGGTTGATCAGCACCGACCGGCCGGCGCTGCCATAGTCGATTGCGTCCTCACCGCCGGAGTCCCAGATGCAGTAATAGGCGCGACCGATCTGGACATCGCCTTCCGTCAGGTCGAGTGCTCCGCCCTTGGCATTGAGCAGGGTATAGGTCGATGCGCCGGTCGCATAGGTCTCGGCGCCGTAGAGCGCCTGCAGCGCGGCCACATCCAGCGCCATCATCGACACCGCATGGCCGTATTTCAGGCCATCGGACGCGCCGTTGTAGGACATGACCGAATAGCGCTCGTTGTCCATGTATTTGCCGACGCTGGCGAGCGGCGGCAGGCCTTTCACCTCGCGATGGGTGTGCTTGAGGCCGAGGCTATGGCCGATCTCGTGCAGGAGCGTCCAGCCGCCATACTGTCCGCCGCCGAGCTCGGGGGTGGCGATCATCGCCTTGAGCGCGCTGTTGAAGGCGCCGATCGACCAGGCCTCGCCGGTGTCGTCATTGGTGGAATTGCCGGGAAACTGGAAGAACCCTTCGAGCGTGCTCCTCGGCTTGTCGTCGGTACTGGTCAGCACCAGGTCGACCTCGGTCACGTCCTCGGTCTTGGCGAAGTCGAGGGTCGCCACCGAATCGATCATCGTGAACGACCGCTCGGCGAGCGAGGAGAAGGCGAAGGACTGGTCCGGCTTGGCATTGCCGAACATCGAGTGGAACATCGTGCGGAATTCGCTGTCCAGGGCCAGGACGCTGCCGGTCCCGAACCCGTATTGCAGGTCGGTCTCGTCCCAGACGGTCGAGGCGGTGATATCGTCGAGCAGGTCGAGGCCGCTCGCCGAAACGTCGGGCATCGTGATGTTGAAATCGGGCTTGGAAGTGGTCAGTGCCATGCTTGTCCTCGATGCAGGAAACCGGCGCGGGCCGGTTGGGTGACCCGGCGGCAAATCACACGCCGGTGTAAACGGGACGTTCCGACACAAATGTTAATTCAGTAAGAATGCGCTAAACTGGAAGTCAGGCTCGAAACTCTGGAAGCGAAGCGAACCCGCCCTCCCGGCTTTGCGTTGATCCGGCTCACAACCGGAGGACACGCCGATCCGCCCCGCCGCCCTTCCCGCCGTCGCCGCTGCTTGTCTTCTGCTCGTGGGCTTCGACCTGCCGCCGGACGTGCCGGTGCCTTTGCCGCGTCCGGACGCCGTTCAGGTCGAGCCCGATGTCGCGGGCGACGGCGAACCGGATGCCGCGTCTCCCGATCGTGCCCGCGACGAGGTCGATGCGACGGACCCGGCGAACGAACGGGTTGCCGATCCGCCCCCCGCCATCGAAACCGAGGATTCCGCGCCTCTCGCCGCCTGCCTCGCCGAACTCCGCTCGATCGGCGCTACCTTTTCCGAAAAGCCGCGTATCGACGACGGCGCCGGCTGTGGCATCGACCGGCCGATCGTGGTGTCGACGATCGGGAACGGCGTGGCGCTGGTGCCGCCCGCGACGCTTCGCTGCCGGACGGCCGTCAATCTCGCGCGCTGGACCCGCGACGTGGTCGCGCCGATGCTCGACAAGGCCAGGCCCGGCGAACGGCTCGCCGCGATCGACCAGGCCTCCGCCTATGTCTGCCGCAAGCGCAACGGCGCCGACACCGGCAAGATCTCCGAACATGCCCATGGAACGGCAATCGACATTGCCGGCTTCACGCTGCAATCTGGGAAAACCTTCGCCATTACGCCCCGCGAGGAGGAGCCGACCCTGAACGGCGCCTTCCAGCGGGCGATCGCCACCGCCGCCTGCCTCTATTTCACCACCGTGCTCGATCCGGGCAGCGACAAGGCGCATGAGATGCATCTCCATCTCGACACGATCGCCCGCAAGGCGGGTTACCGCTACTGCTGGTAACAGGCTCGGCAAATTCCGCAGGCTGGCCGGAATATGATTTCTTGGGTCGCATATTATTCGACCGTAAAGACATTTCTTATTTAGATGTTTCGAAATTATTCACCTTGTTCGGAACATCACATGCGCCTCACGCTCACACAGACGCTGGCCGCCTTCGGTCTCGTGCTGATGACTGTCTTCGGACTGGCTATCGCCATCCAGCTCTACGCCCTGCGGCAGCTCCGGGTCGAGGGCCCGGAATATGCACGCGTCGTGGACGCCAAGGACTTCGTGGCCGATATTCTGCCGCCGCCCCTGTTTCTGATCGAGCCCTATCTCCTTGCTCTCGAAGGTGTCGCCCATCCGGACGTCTCGGCCGCCATGGCCGACAAGATCGGTGTTCTGGAAGCAAGCTACCACGATCGGATCGATCTCTGGAGCCGGAAAGAACTCCCCGACGAAATCACCGACATGATCGATCGCGAGCTGCGCCCGGCCAGCGACGCCTTCTGGTCGGAGATGGACCGCAATGTCCTGCCGGCTCTTCGCGAGGCCCGTCCTGTCGCCTCCGAGGCGCTGTCGAAGCTCCGCGGCGACTTTCTCGCCCAGCGCGCCGCCGTCGAAAAGCTCGTGGACGTCTCGAACGCCTATATGCGCAACGTCGAGGAGGCGGCCTCGGCCACGGCATCGTCGCTCCAGACGCTTGTTTACGCCGTATCCGCCTTCGCCTTCCTCGTGCTGGCCGGCGGCCTTCTCCTGTTCAGGCGCCGCAGTGTCGCCCCCATGACCGACATGGGCCGCTATATGGCGGCGTTGCGCGACGGCGACTACACCACGCTGCCACCCTATCTCGAACGCGCCGACGAGGTTGGGGACATGGCCCGGGTGTTGGCGCATTTCCGCGAAGCGATCCTGGAACGCCGTCGCATGGCGATGGAGAAGCTGGCCCAAGCCGAAGCCGAGGCGCGCGACCGGTCGGAGCGGCTGGCCCGGGAAAGTCGCACCGGCGAGGAGCTGCGCAGCGTCGTGGAAACGCTCGGCGCGGCGCTGGAGCGCCTGTCGCATTTCGACATCCACACGAAGATCGACACCGCTTTCCCGCGCGATTTCGAGCTGTTGCGGCAGAACTTCAACAAATCCCTCGACGTCTTCGAGCAGACGATGCGTCGCGTCCTGGCGAAGTCGGGCCAGATCCGCACCAACACGGCCGCCCTTGAGGGCTCCTCCGACGACTTGTCGCTGCGGACCGAACGCCAGGCCGCGACCTTGGAGGAGACGGCAGCTGCCGTCCACCGGATCACGGAACGCATCCGATCCGCCCGCGAGCTGACCGAGCGAACCAAGAACCGTAGCAGCCACGCATTGCAGAATGTCAACCAGTCCTCGGTCGTCGTCGGCCAAGCCGTGGAAGCGATGAGCCGCATCGCTGCCGCATCGAGCCAGATCGGCTCGATAACTGGCGTGATCGACGAGATAGCATTCCAGACCAATCTCCTGGCCCTCAACGCCGGCGTCGAGGCGGCGCGTGCTGGCGAAGCCGGAAAGGGCTTCGCGGTGGTTGCCCAGGAGGTGCGGGAGCTGGCCCAGCGCTCCGCCAAGGCGGCGCGCGAGATCAACGAGCTGATCTCGCGCTCGTCTGACGAGGTCAAGGGCGGCGTCGAACTGGTGAGCCGCACCGGTCAGGCCCTGACGGCGATCGAAACCGATATCGGCGAGATCGTGCGCGACATGGACGCAATCGCCCAGGGCTCGTCCGACCAGAGCCATATTCTCGAGGAGGTCAATGCGACCGTCGAGCGTATCGACCAGCTGACGCAGCAGAACGCCTCGATGGTCGAAAAGTCGACCGCTGCCACCCACGCCCTCGCAGACGAGGTCGGTGAACTCGTCTCCCTGGTCGGCCAGTTCGTCTCCGAGCACCCCGCGCCCCGCAGCCGGGCGGCATAGCGCCTGCGCTGGAGCGTTTCCGGTTTAGTGTCTGTCCCCGACGGCCTGGCCGAAGCTCCGGCGATGGAGAAGCGGCGAAATCCTGAAATGCCGCGCAAAATGCGCACGCAGCGTGGCGGTTGTGGCGAAGCCGGAACGTCGTGCCACCTCCTCTACGCTGAGGCGCGTCGTCTCGAGAAGGTGACGGGCATGCAGGCTCCGCTCGCGCGCGAGCCACTCTGCAAAGGTCATGCCCTGTGAAGCGAGAAAGCGACGGGTGAAGGTCCGCCTGTTCATCGCCGCCTCCGCCGCCACGCTGTCGAGCGTATGCGGCTGGTCGAGGGTCTGCCGCAGCCGGTCGAGCACCGTCGCGAAACGGTCGTTCGACTTCGGCACCGGCATGTCGATCAGCTGCGCCTGTCCTCCGAGCCGCTGCGGCGACATCACGATGTGCCGGGCGAGCGCATTGGCTCGCTCCGAGCCGTAGAGTTCCCTGAGGATGTGCACGCAACAATCCAGGCCCGCCGCGACGCCGGCCGACGTATAGATGCCGTCCGCGCCGACATAGAGCACTTTCGGATCGACCTCGACGGACGGAAATGCCATGCCCAGCCGCTCGGCGAAAGCCCAGTGCGTCGTCGCCCGGCGGCCGTTCAGAAGCCCGCTCGCCGCCATCGGAAACGCGCCGAGGCAGAGGCCAGCCAGGATCGCTCCCTTGGCATGAGCCGCCCGCAACGCTGCCGTCAGCGCCTCCGGAACCCGCTGTGACAGGTCCCAACTCGGAACGACGACGATGTCTGCCGCGGCCACAGTCGCGGGGTCGTCGGAACAGGCAACAGAAAAGCCGAGGTCGGACCGCACCGTCCTGCCCTCGCAGGCAAAGAAACGAAGGTCGAAGCGCGGCAGTCCGAGCGCCGTCCGGTCCTGACCGAAGATCAGGCCCGGAACGGACAAATGAAACGAACTGATGCCTTCGAAAAGGACGACGCTGACGATGGGCTGCGGCATGCGATTTTGTCCCGCATCTTTCGAACATTGTCAATCGGGCCACTTTCGGGTGCGCGGCAAGCCGCTACGATCTGCCCATCGACCACAAACATCCAGGAGACCAGTCATGCCGATCGCATCCAACCATCACCGCGCCCTCGTCGTCATCGACGTCCAGAACGACTATGACGGCGGCAACCTGCCGATCGAGTATCCGCCCTTCCGCGACACGGTGGCGAAGGTCGCCGCTGCCATGGATTTCGCGGCGGCGGCCGGCATCCGCATCGTCGTCGTCCGGCAGATGGCGCCGGCCACCTCGCCCATCTTCGCCGCCGGCTCGCATGGCGGCGAGCTTCACCCGGCCATTGCCGGCCGCCCAAGCGACCATGCCATCGAGAAATCCCTGCCGAGCGCCTTTGCCGGGACCGATCTCGACACATGGCTCCGGCAGGCGGGCATCACCACGCTGACCATCACCGGCTACATGACGCACAACTGCGACCTCTCCACAGCCATCGACGCCACGCAGCTCGACTATCGGGTCGAGCTGCTGTCGGATGCCACCGGGAGCGTGCCCTACAGCAACCGCGCCGGCTTCGCCTCGGCGGAGGAGATCCATCGCGTGATGCTCGTCGTCATGCAGGCTCGCTTCGCCGGGATCGGCACCCTCGCCGAGTGGCGGCAGGCGGTCGAGAGCGGCACGGCGCTCGAGATCGAGGGCATCGCCGCCTCCAACCGCGCCGCCCGCGAGGCCGCGAGAGCAGCGTGACGTGAGCACAACGAAAAGGCCGGGCGCGATGGTCGCGCCCGGCCCTTGGAGCGGGATATGTCAAAGGCTCAGAACAGGCCTTCGATCTGGCCGAGATCGTTGAGGAAGATCCGCTCGGACGACGGCGACTTCGGCAGGCCCGGCATGGTCATGATCTCGCCGGTGATGACGACGATGAAGCCGGCGCCGGCCGAGAGCCGCACTTCGCGGACCGGAACGGTATGGCCCTCGGGCGCGCCGCGCAGGTTCGGGTCGGTCGAGAACGAATACTGGGTCTTCGCCATGCAGATCGGCAGGTTGCCGTAGCCCTGCTCTTCCCAGGCGCGCAGCTGGTCGCGGACCGACTTGTCGGCGATGACCTCGCCGGCATGATAGATCGACTTGGCGATCGTCTCGATCTTCTGGAACAGCGGCATGTCGTCGGGATAGAGCGGCGCGAACTGCGACTGACCGCTCTCGGCGAGCTGGACCACCTTGTTGGCGAGGTCCTCGATGCCCGCCGAACCCTGGGCCCAATGCTTGCAGAGCACGGCCTCGGCGCCGAGGGTCGCGACATAGTCCTTGATCGCCTGGATCTCGCCCTCGGTGTCGGAGATGAAGTGGTTGATGCCGACGACCACGGGAACGCCGAATTTCTTGACGTTCTGGATGTGGCGGCCGAGATTGGCGCAACCCTTCTTGACCGCGTCGATATTCTCCTTGCCGAGGTCTTCCTTCTTGACGCCGCCGTTCATCTTCATGGCGCGGGCGGTCGCGACGATCACGGCCGCGTCAGGCTTGAGGCCCGCCTTGCGGCACTTGATGTCGAAGAACTTCTCGGCGCCCAGGTCGGCGCCGAAGCCGGCTTCGGTCACGACATAGTCGGCGAGCTTGAGCGCCGTCGTGGTGGCGACGACCGAGTTGCAGCCATGCGCGATGTTGGCGAACGGACCGCCATGGACGAAGGCCGGGTTGTTCTCGAGCGTCTGCACGAGGTTCGGCTGCATCGCGTCCTTGAGCAGAACGGTCATCGCGCCGTCCGCCTTGATGTCGCGGGCGAAGACCGGGCTCTTGTCACGGCGATAGCCGATAATGATGTTGCCGAGGCGCTTTTCGAGGTCCTTGAGGTCGTTCGACAGGCAGAGAATCGCCATCACTTCCGAGGCGACCGTGATGTCGAAGCCGGCCTCGCGCGGATAGCCGTTGGCGACGCCGCCGAGCGAGCAGACGATCTCGCGCAGCGCGCGGTCGTTCATGTCCATCACGCGGCGCCAGGCGACGCGGCGGATGTCGATATTCTGCTCGTTGCCCCAGTAGATATGATTGTCGATCAGCGCAGAGAGCAGGTTGTGCGCCGAGGTGATGGCGTGAAAGTCGCCGGTGAAGTGGAGGTTCATGTCCTCCATCGGCACGACCTGGGCGTAACCGCCGCCGGCCGCACCGCCCTTGACGCCGAAGCAGGGGCCCAGCGAGGCTTCGCGGATGCAGACGATCGCCTTCTTGCCGATGCGGTTGAGGCCGTCGCCCAGGCCCACCGTCGTCGTCGTCTTGCCTTCGCCGGCCGGCGTCGGGTTGATCGCGGTCACCAGGATCAGCTTGCCGTTCGGCTTGGAGCGCTGCTGGGCGATGAACTCGGCCGAGATCTTCGCCTTGTCATGGCCATAGGGAAGCAGGTGCTCGGAGGGGATCGAAAGCTTGGCGCCGATCTCCATGATGTTCTTCTTTTTCGCGGCGCGCGCGATTTCGATGTCGGATTTTACGTCGGCCATGGCCTGGAAGCCTCCCTTTGGCGATCATGAAATTGGGTGGGAATAGAGCCCGAACGCGACCGCGATGACCCACCGGAATCTGTCGCGGAGTAGACTGAATGCGACATGGCCGACATTTCGGCTCACATCAACAGGAAATCCTGCGCACGCGGCAAGGGCGGCAGGTCGGTCTCGCCCATGGCCTCGCGAAGATTGATCTCGATCGTCTCGCTCATCGCGGTGAGCGCAAGCCCGTTCGGGTTGTCCTCGAAGGGCTCCTCGAGATGCACGGAGAGCGCGTCGAGCCCGAAAAAGGCATAGGCCGTGAGCGCCGAGGCGAAGGGCGTCCCCCATCCCAGCGTGTCGGCGAAGCCGAAGGGCATCAGCAGGCAGAAGATGTAGGCGGTGCGATGCAGCAGCAGCGTATAGGCGAAGGGCACGGGAGTGTTGAGGATGCGTTCGCAGGCCGCCTGCACCAGCGCGAGCCGCGCCAGATTCTGGTCGATGACCTGGAACAGGATGTCGCCGATTGAGCCGCGGGCACGAAGCGCGGCGAGCTCCGCGCCCATCAGCCGGAGGATGGCATCGGGCCGGTTGCGGCTCGCCTCCACCGCGCCCACGGCGTTGCCCGGCAGGAAGGCGGCGATCTCGGCGAAATCACCCGAGGAGCGTCGCAGGCTCCGGGCGAGCGCCCGGGAAAAGGCGATCTGAAGCCGGAGGAGCCGCGCGCGGGCCTCCGTCTCTTCAGGCTCCAGCACCAGCGTCTGCCGCGCCAGGTTGCGCGCCACCGCGATCATTTCGCCCCATTGCCGGCGTGCCTCCCACCAGCGGTCGTAGCAGGCATTGTTGCGGAAGCCGAGGAAGATCGAGAGCGCGATGCCGACGAGCGCGAAGGGAGCGCCGCCGAATGTCGGCACGAAGGCCGGCCGGGCCCGATGCGCCAGCACGACGAGCGCCGCCACCGCAGCCATGGCGGCAATCTGGCCGATGATCTCGGGTACGACGGAGCCGCGGGTGATGAAGAGGAGCTGGACGAAGCTCGGGCGGGGGCGGACGATCACGGCAAGTCTCCGGCTGCGATGGCGACACGCTATCGGTTCGGGGAAGCGCTGACTATGCCATGAGCGACGCCGCGCTCGGTCGCCGGCGTCAGCTCGGGCTGCCCGGCCCACCCTGCGGCAGGATCGCCGTGGTGGGCGCCGGGTTGCGCATGACGCAATAGCCGGGGCGTTCGCGATCGGCGCAGCGGGCGGGATCGGCGAGCGTGTCGGAGACGGTGCGCTCGGTGATCAGTCCGAGCGCCAGCATCTCGCCGGGTTCGAGCCGGCGGATCTTATCGGGCGGCGTCGACAGCATGGCATCCAGCAACTTGCGCTCGATGCCCATCTCCTTGAAGTAGCCGAGCAGGGCCTTGCGGGTCGACTTCGGCAGGCGCGTCGTCGATTCCGTCCCGTCCTGCTTGCGCTTGACGATCTTGCGGCTCAGCACCTTCTTCTTGCCGTCGACGATCCGGTAGCGCTCCTTGAAATAGACGCGCTCGCGGGCATAGACGGTCGTGATCTGGTGGACCCCGGTATGGGCGAGTTCGCTGGAATAGCGGTGCGCACCGGCCGCCAGCACCAGCGGACAGGCCGACCAGCAGAAGGCGCCGGCCGAAAAGGCGACGCCGCGGAATTCCCCGGGCTCGGGACCGTCGGGCGTGCAATCGTCCTGGCGCGGTGCGCAGACCATGAAACGGGTCGCGCTGACCTCGACGTCGATCTTGAGCTTGCGAACGATGCGGCCGAATTCCAGCGCCGCCATGACGTTGCCCCCCGGCGAGACGATCAGCAGCGGCAGCTTGCGGTCGCCCGCCTTCTTGACCACCGCCTTGAAGGCCGCCGGCGTCTCCGCGACGATCTGGCCCTCGCCATAGATCCATTCCGGGCAGGTCGGCTCGCAATAGCCCACCGCGGACCGGACGATGGAGAAGACCATCGGCTGTTCGAGCGGATTGACGGGCTTGTCCCCGACTGGCTTGTCCCCCGCCGGCGGCGCCGCCAGCGCCCCGGCACCGGAGAGCAGCGCAAGCAGGACCATCGCGCGCAGGGCGGCGATGAAGACGCGTCTGAGGAAGGCGGTTTGGGCCATGGTTTCGGGCGAAGCAGCGTTCGGTCGGCTGTACCGAGACTTATGGTTTGCCGGACTGCGCCGCAAGTGCTCAGTTGCAACACCCTTGCACAACCCGCGTCGCGGCACGCCAGCCAGCGGGACCGTGTCCGCAACCGCTGCGCCACCGTCGCATGGTCCAGCCCCGGGGACGTTGCGGGCCTGCGAGATCGCCCCGCGGGATATTGCAGTGCGGCCGTGTCCGGCGTATGGGCTGGCCGGGCACATTGGGGGTCGCGCCATGAAGTCTCTCGAACTCTTCGTCGAACGCATCATTCTGGCCGGGCGCTGGATCCTGGTCGTGTTCTATCTCGGCCTCGCGGCGGCACTTCTGGTCTATGCCGCGTCCTTCCTGGCCAAATTCGCCAAGATCGCGGGCTCGGCCCTCAGCATGGGGGAGTCGGAAATGATCCTCGCCATGCTCGGCCTCATCGACGCGGCCCTCGTCGCCAGCCTCGTCGTGATGGTGATGATCTCGGGCTACGAGAATTTCGTCAGCCGCTTTGACGAGCATGACGGCGAGGTGTCGTTCCTCGGCAAGCTCGACGCGGGAAGCCTGAAGATCAAGGTTGCGTCCTCGATCGTGGCGATCTCGTCGATCCACCTGCTGCAGGTGTTCCTCAATGCCGATCAGTACGACACCGTGAAACTTGTCCTGATGACATGTATACATCTCGCCTTCGTCGTCTCCGCCCTGATGCTCGGAATCCTGGAGCGTCTGATGGCGAAAAAGCGGGCCTCGGACGACCCGCACGTCTGACGGAAGTCAAGGAAATATTTCAGAAATCAGCGCACGAAACATCAAGGCCGGCGTCTCGGCCGGCCTTGCGTCTCGTATATCAGGCAGCGGACTTGCTGCTCGCCACCGGCGGGTCGTAGATCGTTTCCAGGGCGTCGAGAATGGTCAGAACCTGGCTCGCATTGCTGGAATAATAGATGGTCTGGGCGTCACGACGCGTTTTGACCAGCTTCTGCGCCCGCAATTTGGACAGATGCTGCGACAGTGCCGACTGGCTGAGACCGACCTGGGTGGCCAGCACGCCGACCGGAACCTCGCCGTTGACGAGATTGCAGAGTATGAGCAGCCTCTTGGGATTGGCCATGGCCGAGAGCAATGCGGCCGCTGATGTAGAATGGTCTGAAAGCTTTCTCATTTTCATGACAAGGTAACTTTCGTCTAGCGTATTGAATGTCCGCTCAGTCAAAATGCCCAGCGGTTTGAAATGCAACGCGAAAATCATATAAATGAGGAAATCATTTTGTACATAATAAATTTCGCGCCCAACGTATTAGAATTTACTTATATGATACAATCACCCCGTTAAGGGTCTTTCGCGCCGTCCCGGGGCCCTTTTCTCACTCCTCTCTTATGGCGCGATTCCGCCGAGGCAACGTTCGGATTGGCTGATATACCAATTGATTGTTTTAATTTGAAAATGTTGCTCACCTTTTGACACGCGCACGTGCAACCCCACCCTCAAGTCGATCCCGGATTCTACAATCAGTGCGCGCCGTCCTCGCCGGCAGCTGCGGAATCGGACATGAGCACCCGTCCAGAAATAATGTATGCACGGCCGAAGCCGCCGTTCAAACTGGCGCTTTTCGGCACCAGGCGGAAGAAGGCGAAGTCCCTGAAGCTTGCGTAGAGCTTGGCTTTCGGATGCCGCTTGAGGAACGCGGCCCGAATCCGCGAATCTGATTCGGTATCATGTTCTACGCGCTCGGCGTCGCAGCGTACCGTCGCCCGCGGCCATGCCAGCGGATCGCCGCGGCCCGGCTCGCCGAACAGGATCGAGCAGCGGGGATCGGCGAGGACCGCCTGGGTATGGGTGGCGAGCGTGGAGGACAGCATGACCGGCACACCGTCGCTGTCGGTACCGACCAGGATCCGGCTGACGAAGGGATGGCCCGTACCGGGCTCCAGCACCGCAAGCGCCGCATGCCGTGCCTCGCCCACCAGCTTGCGCAGGAGCGCGATCGCGGCTTCGTCGGTCTCCCGGATGACGGAAGGCGGCGTTGCCGCCGCCTCCCCCTGTTCCTCCTCGGCCATCGTCCTAGGCCTTGCGGTGCCGGGTCAGACCCGTCACGACGTCCTGGGCCGAAATCACCCCGACGATCGCGCCGTTGTCGACCACGCCGACCACGCCCGGCGTCCGCGCCATTGCGTCGAGAACCTCGACCAGCCGCGCCGACGGCGTCGCCGTCCCCGACACCGTCTCGCCAGGCGCCGCGGCACCCGCCCGCATCACGTCGGAAGCGGTCAGCATGTTGATCGGGTTCATGTTCTGCACGAAGTCGGCGACATACTGGTTGACCGGCTTGCGCACGATCTCCTGCGGCGTGCCGCACTGGATGATCCGTCCGCCCTCCATGATGGCGATCCGGTTGCCGATGCGGAAAGCCTCGTCGAGGTCATGGCTGACGAACAGGATCGTCTTCTTGAGCCGGCGCTGGAACTCCAGGAGTTCATCCTGCAGCCGCGTCCGGATCAGGGGATCGAGCGCCGAGAACGGCTCGTCCATCAAAAGAATCGGCGCACCGGTCGCAAAGGCGCGGGCGAGGCCCACCCGCTGCTGCATGCCGCCCGACAGTTCCTGCACCTTGCGGCTCGACCACTTGGCGAGGTTGACCAGTTCGAGCTGCTCGGCCACCGTCTTCTTGCGCTTCTCCTCGTCGACGCCGGCGAGTTCGAGGCCGAAGCCGACATTTTCGGCCACGGTGCGCCAGGGCAGCAGCCCGAACTGCTGGAAGACCATCGACACCGTGTGCATCCGCAGGTCGCGGAGCGACTGCGGCGTGCATTTGTAGGGATTCGTGGACTTGCCGCCCGAAAACACCTGCACGTCGCCCCGCACCACAGGTGCCAGCGCGTTGACGGCGCGAAGGAGCGTCGACTTGCCGGAGCCCGACAGGCCCATCAGAACCAGGATTTCCCCTTCCTCGATGTCGAGGGAGGCATTGGCGACGCCGAGCACGAGGCCGGTAGCGGCGCTGATCTCGTCGCGGCTCTTGCCCTCGTCTGCCATCTTGAGCGCCCGTTCCGGCTTGTCGCCGAAGACGATCGAGACATTGTCGAACCTGACGGCGGTCATGCATTGTCTCCTTCGTCGCCGGACCGGAACACGCGGTCGAGAATGATCGCCAGGATGACGATGCAGAGGCCGGAATCAAAGCCCTTGGCGACGTTGACCGAATTGAGCGCACGCACCACAGGCACGCCAAGCCCGTTGGCACCGACCAGGGCGGCGATGACGACCATCGACAGCGACAGCATGATCGTCTGCGTCAGACCGGCCATGATCTGCGGCTTGGCGAAGGGCAGTTCCACTTTAGACAGCACCTGCCCCGGCGTGGCGCCAAAGGCCTGCGCCGCCTCGACGAGCGACGGCGGCGTGGAGATGATGCCGAGGCGGGTCAGACGGATCGGCGCCGGAATGGCGAAGATCACCGTAGCGATCAGCCCGGGCACCATGCCGAGGCCGAAGAGAATCAGCGCCGGGATCAGGTAGACGAAGGTCGGGATAGTCTGCATCAGGTCGAGGATCGGCCGGATCACGGCATAGAGCCAGGGTCGGCGGGCGGCGGCGATGCCGATCGGAATGCCGATCACCATGGAGACGGTGGTCGCCGCAAGCACCAGGGCGAGCGTCTCCATCGTTTCCTTCCAGTAGCCCTGGTTGAGGATCAGCAGCAGCCCGAGAAAGGTGAAGACGGCAATCCCCGCCGAACGCCGCATCCACCAGGCGATGCCGGTGAAGACCAGGATCATGAAGAGCGGATAGACGCCTTCGAGCCCCGTTCCCTTGAGAAACGGTCCCTGCAGCACGAAGAGCATGGCGGTAATGCCGCCGTCCAGGACGAGCGCAACGAAATCGAAGAAGAGTTTGAGATTGGTTGTGAGCCAGTCGACGAAAACCTTCGCCCAGGGCCCGATCGGAATCTTATAATGTGTCAGCCAGTCCATCTATGCCCCCGCATGCCGGCCACAAAAAGAAAGGGAGCGGCTTGGCGCCACTCCCTTCCGCGACATCAGAGCCCGAGGGTGCTCTTGACGGCCGCGACGGCATCGCCGCCGTCGCGTGTGGTCACACCGGCCAGCCACGGCTCGAAGGCGGCCGGATTGGCGGTCAGCCACTCGGTAGCCGCCGCTTCCGGCTCCTGGCCTTCGTCAATGATCTTCTTCATCACCTCGTTCTCCATCTGGAGCGAGAACTTGAGATTCTTGATGAAGGTGCCGACATTCGCGCACTCGTCCACGTAACCGGCGCGGGTGTTGGTGTAGATCGTAGCGCCGCCGAAATTCGGTCCGAACACGTCGTCGCCGCCCGAGAGATAAGTCAGCTTGAAGTTGGCGTTCATCGGATGCGGTTCCCAGCCGAGGAAGACGATCGGCTTGCCGTCCTTGTCGAGCTTGGCGACCTGCGCCAGCATGCCCTGTTCGGAGGATTCCACCAGTTCGACGCCCTTGAGCCCGAACTTGTCGGCATCGATCATGCCGAGGATCAGGCGGTTGCCATCATTGCCGGGCTCGATGCCGTAGATCTTGTTCTCGAGCTCGTCCTTGTGCTTGGCGATGTCGGCGAAATCCTTGATGCCGAGCTTCGCGCCGGCTTCGTTGGTGGCGAGCGTGTACTTCGCGCCTTCGAGGTTGACGCCGACGATATCGACGGTCTTGGCGTCGCGGAACGGCTTGAGGTCGGCCTCCATCGTCGGCATCCAATTGCCGAGGAAGACGTCGATGTCCTTGTTGGCCATCGACTGGTAGGTGACGGGAACCGAGAGAACCTTGACGTCGGTCTCGTAGCCGAGCGCCTTGAGAATGACGGAGGCCGTGCCCGTCGTCGCAGCGATGTCGGACCAGCCCACATCGGCGAAATGCACGGTGCCGCAGCTGTCGGGCTCGGCCGCGAGCGCCATGCCGGCGGTCAGGCCGAGCACGAGGAAGGTGGTGGAAAGCAGTTTCGTCATTCATAGTCTCCCAGGTGTTCTTATCCTGACAGCCAATCACCATTGGCAGGCAAATTCAAGCGGACGGACGCCGTTCCCCAGCGCATATGCGACGTTTCCGTGACGTATCCGGATTGGTCGGTCGCCGAAGGGCGGAGAAAGCTGTGTCTTTCCCGTCGTCGCCGGTGGAATTCCGGAGCGCGATTGGCCATGAGGAAAGCCTGCGAAAGGATCGTCCATGGCCAAGCTCTACTTCTCCTATTCCACAATGAATGCCGGCAAGTCGACCATGCTGATGCAGGCCTCCTACAATTACCAGGAACGCGGCATGCGCACCGTCATCCTGATCGCCGCCTTCGACGACCGCGCCGGCGTCGGCCGGGTCGCCTCGCGAATCGGCCTCGAAGCCGAAGCCATTCCCTTCCATCGCGGCGACGATCTCTATGCGCTTCTCGAACGGCTCAACCGCGAAGCCCATATCGCCTGCATCTTCGTCGACGAGGCCCAGTTCCTCGAGCGCGATCAGGTCTGGCAGCTCGCCCATGTCGTCGACCGGCTGGACGTGCCCGTCATGGCCTATGGCCTGCGCACCGATTTCCGCGGCGAACTCTTTCCCGGCTCGCACGAACTGCTTGCCATTGCCGACGAACTCCGCGAGGTCCGCACGATCTGCCATTGCGGGCGCAAGGCGACCATGGTGGCAAGGCTCGACGGCGACGGCAAGGTGCTGCGCGAGGGCGCGCAAATCGATATCGGCGGCAATGACAAATATGTCTCCTACTGCCGCCGCCACTGGGAGGCGCTGATGCATGGCGGAGCGGCCGCGGAGTGAATTGGTCGAAAGACTGATGCGGAGCTTGACGTTGGTCAGGGCGCCGGTGGGCCAAATGGTTTAAGAAGCAGGGGCCTCGGATCTGCTTTTCGAAAGGACCATTCATGCGAACCTCTTCATTCGCCGTCGCGACTGCGCTTGTTGCCACCCTCGCCCTTGCCACCGTCGCGCAGGCCGCCGACGCCAGGAACGGCGCCGCCGTCTTCAAGAAGTGTCAGGCCTGTCACACCGCGACCGAGGCGAAGAACAAGGTCGGCCCGTCGCTCCAGGGCGTCGTCGGCCGCGCGGTCGCCTCGGTCGAGGGCTTCAAATATTCCAAGGCCATGAAGGAATTCGGCACCGGCAAGACCTGGGACGAGGCCCTGCTGACGACCTATCTCGCCGCCCCGCGTGACGTGGTCAAGGGCACGCTGATGGCCTTTCCCGGCCTGAAGAAACCCGAGGACGTCGCCGACGTGATCGCCTATCTCAAGGACCCGGCCGCCGCAAAATAGCGCAGCCGCGGTGGCCCGTCGGGCATACCGAATAATCACGCCCACTTGACCGTCAGACTGCCGACACCAATTTGAGGTCTCGGTGGTCGGGCGGTCTCTGCCTTTTCGGTTCCAAAACGGTCGAAAACGGGTATTGTCCGCCGGGACCATCGACGCCAACCAGCCGTCCTCCAACGGGGATCACAACGGGGAAAACCATGGCCACTCTTCAGACCTTCGACGCCGAGATCGAGAAGACCCGCTCGACGATATCGGACATGCGCGGCAAGCTCGACGCCTCGACCGGTGTGCTCGACCAGTTCGCCAAGTCCGACGCCAAGCTGGGCGACGTGAATTTCGACATTGAGAACGCCCGCATCCAGGACGTGATCAACCAGCAGAAGGTCATGGAAGGCAACATTGCCGACCTGATCATCGGCCTGGAAGACGCCACCAACGTCTTCGGAGCCGAATTCGAGAGCATGAAGAGCCAGACCGGATGGGAAAAGTTCGTCGGCATCTTCTCCAAGCAGTCGGCCCAGCGCATGCGCACGGAGCGCGTCCGCAACATGTCGCTTGCCGGCAACCTGCAGGAACTGCTCGCCAAGTCCGACTCGATCGTCGGCATGCTCAAGGAGCAGAAGTCGATCCTCGAACAGCGCTACAAGGCCTCCGAGACCAACCTCGTCCAGGTCATCCAGCGCCGCAAGAACACCATCACCAATCTCGAAGCCGTGCAGAAGCGGATCGAAGAGCTCAATCCCGCGCTCCTCGACATCGAGAACAAGATCGCCGCCGCCACCGACCAGGTCGCGCGCCAGGATCTCGAGGCCGAGCGCTCCAAGCTCGCGACGGAATATAACGAGAAGCAGGCCAAGGAGCAGGAGCTGCTCGCCGAGAGCCAGACGCTCGAGCGCTACACCTCGATGTTCCAGACCTTCGTCGATTCGCTCAACAACCAGCTCGCGGCGCAGAACACGCTGATCAATAAGCTCACCATCGACACCGAGCAGCGCATCGTCCTTTACAAGGCGCTGGAGGATTCGTTGAAGACAGCGGCCCAGCAGGACGTCGCCCACAAGATCAACACGCTCGGCAGCCAGGTCGACACCGCGGCGGAGGAAACCATGGCCGGCATCGGTGCTGCCGCCCAGCGCCACATCGGCGATCTCCTCGAGATGCACGAGAAGAACATGCTGGCGACGCAGGACATCCAGCGCCGCAAGAAGCTCGCCGACGACGCCTTTGCCCGCCGCTTCCAGGCCGTGCTCGACAAGCACAACTCCGCCAACTACGTGAAGCAGTAAGGTCCCGATCCCAAGACAGGCCACGGCCCGCCACGCGGGCCGCCCAGGAGGAATGCCATGCCCGAAGCAAAGTCGCTCCCGGCGCCCGAGGGCCGGGGCTGGATTCGCAAGGCCGCGCTCGCGGTCGTCCTCCTCTTCGCCGGGCTCATCCTGTTCGGTGGCAGCTTCTATACCGTCGACCAGGGCGAGCGCGGCGTCATCCTTCGCTACGGCGCCGTGGTGGGCACGGCCGAACCGGGCCTCGGCTTCAAGCTGCCGCTGATCGACCGCGTGGTGAAGATCACCGTGCAGAGCCGCGCACAGGTCTACGAGAACGTCTCGACCTATTCCCGCGACCAGCAGCCGGCCTCGATCACGCTCTCGGTCAACTACCGGCTGCCCCCCGACCAGGTGGCGAAGATCTATGCCGAATATGGCGGCGAGGAAGGCATCGTCAACCGCCTGATCGATCGTCGCGTCTTCGAGCAGATGAAGAACGTCTTCGGCCAGTTCAACGCCGTCACCGCCATCCAGGAACGCGCCCGGCTCAATGCCGAGACCGAGGCCGCCATCCGCAAATACATCAACGGCCCGGTCGTGATCGAAAGCGTGCAGATCGAGAATATCGACTTCTCCGACGCCTATGAGCAGTCGATCGAGAACCGCATGCTGGCCGAGGTCGAGGTGCAGAAGCTGCAGCAGAACGCCCAGCGCGAAAAGGTTCAGGCCGAGATCACCGTGACCCAGGCGAATGCCCGCGCCGACGCCACCCGCGCCGAGGCCGAGGCCAATGCCGCCGCGACCCGGCTTGCCGGCGAGGCCGAGGCGGACGCGATCCGCGCCAAGGGCGCGGCGCTCCGCGACAATCCCGAACTCATCAACCTCACCGCCGCCGAGCGCTGGAACGGCCAGCTGCCCTCCACCATGGTGCCCGGCTCGGCCGTCCCCTTCATCGGCGTCAAATAGGACATGTCCATGACCTCGGCGGAACCGGCCGTCCAGCAGTATTTCCAGACCGTGCGTGCCGCCTTCGAGGGGCTCGAGATCTATCTCGACGACTCGGCCCGCAACAGCACCGGCCTGCGCGACACCACCGCCGGCCTGGTGATGAAATATGTCGAACGGCTCAAAACCTCGCTGCGCTGCTGGGAGAACAAGACGAGCTTCGCCGAGCGCTTCCGCATCTCCCGCGCCGAATCCGGCTTCCCGATCTACCAGAACGTGCTCGAGCTCGAAAACGACCGGCGGAGCGCGCCCGACCGTCTCGCCCAGATCCCCGACGGCGGCAAGCTGCGGGCCGAAATGGTCGATTTCATCCTGCGCAACAAGGCCTTTCCCGAGGCGCTGCAGGGCCGCATGGCCGAGCGGCTCTATCTCGAGGAGGTGGTCAAGGGCGACGTCTTCTCGCCGGTGATCCTGCCCGAGACCTCGGCCGTCAGCGTCAATGCCGACAACCGCCGCCCGACCGTCGTCGTCAACTGGGCGGCCTTCGACGGCAGCCAGACGCTGCCGCTCATCTATATCGCCAAGATCGAGGATTCCTCCGAGAATATGGCACGGATGCTCGTCACCCGCGACGGCCGGATGAATCCCGACATCGACATCCCCCTCCCCGTCGGAGGCCTGCTCAATCCCGAACTCGCCGCCCGCTTCGACGACTTCGTCATCCGCAATTCCGGCTATGCGCTGTCGCCGGTGACCGTCGCCACCAACATGGACAAGGATTTCCCGACGCTGCATCCCAAGCAGCTCCGCCGGATCGTCGTCGGCCCTTTCTATTCGGCCGGGATCACCGAGAACAACGCCGTCATCAACGGCATCCTCTCGCGCGTGAAGAAGCCGGAAAATGCCTGGCTGCTGACCTGGACCGTGCAGGAAGTGTTCTCGACGCGCGAGAAGCCCGAGGTCAAGGGCTTCTTCTCCTCGACGCCCGCCGCCCAGGAATTCCACATCGACACCAACGATATCGAGGCCTCGCGCATGGGCGTTTCGGCCTTCGAGAAGCACGCGCTCGTGCCGCACGAAGCCTATACCGCCCTCTATGCGTCGCACGAGGCCGACCAGATCTTCGCCGGCTACAAGGTGCATGTGATCTCGGGCAACCAGGTGACGAGCGAGGTGTGAGGGTGAGGAACGGTCCGCAAAGCGGAGCAATCGATCCGGTGGATCGATTGCAGTGACGAACGCCCGGAGCCATGCGGAGGGCCCGAGGGATTTACCCCTCACCAACGTCGGCCAGGCATTCGCCTTCGGCTCATGCGGCCTCCGTATCCTCTCCCACAAGGGGAGAGGTAGCGTGCCCCACGCCAGCCTTGCTGAGGGCACCGGGGCGCCACGAGTCTACCTCTCCCCTTGTGGGAGAGGATAGTTCATCCCCGAGAGGCAAAGCCGATCGGCTGGATGAACTTGGTGAGGGGTAAGTCTCACCGGAAAAGCTTGCGATGAGGGATCACTCCCCCACCCGATCGACGAAAGGAAAGACCCCATGTCCCTGAACGCCGGCCTCACCGCGATCCCCGAAGAGGATATCGCCAAGCACCAGTCGCTCGCCCAGAGCTTCGTCACCAAGGTGGTGATCCTGGAAAACGACCCCGGCACGGCGGGCACCGCACTCGCCGGCACCGGCCGCCGCTTCGTCTCGACGGTCACGCCCGGCTCGGTCCGCCGCACCCGCGACGTCGAGCTCGCCCGCTCGATCCAGGCGATCCGTGCCGGCGACCAGATGCTGTCGCCCAACCAGCACGCGCTCCTCTACCGCGCCCGCCGCGCCGTCATGGTTGGCCTCGCCGTCGCCGACGTCTTCGCCCGCCAGACCAATCTCGAAGGCCTCCAGGCCCGCAACACCACCGCCCCGCTGCAGGGCCCGGATGCCGACAATTTCAAGGCGCTGCTCTCGGCCGCCGCCTTCATCACCGCCTTCACCATCGCGAGCTACCTGACCGTCACCCTGCCTGGCGAGGGCGAGCCGACCGACGACACGCCTGAGCCCGACTACCTCTTCGACACCACCCAGGACGCGGCGAAATCGATGATCGCGGGTCTCGAACGCGCCATCCAGGGGGCGCCCGACGATCTCGCGATGATCGCCCGTGCCCGCGCCTTCGCCCGCGAGGCGACAGCCGGCCTCGTCTCCCGCAAGGCGCGCTTCACCGGCCTGGCGAGCTTCGAGAGCACCCATATCCGCATCGAACAGGACGATTTCGACCTCAACGGCTTCGACGTGACCCCCGGCGCGAAGCGCAAGCCGCTGGTCATGAGCTTCAAGAAGCCGGAGGAAGTGGTCGGCAACCACATCGCCAAGTACCAGAGCATGAAGCTCGCCAAGATGATCATGGCCTATGACTTCGAGCGCCAGATGAACCCCTTCGTCGAGCTCGGCGGCTTCCTCTTCACCTTCATCGGCGACGGCATGCCCGGCACCGGCAAGACCACGCTGATCCAGATGATTGCCGGCCTGATCAACGACTACTGCCAGGTCGCCGGCTACGCCTTCCATTACGAGAATTTCGGCGTCGACCAGATCTCGTCCTACCAGGGCAAGTCCGGCCAGAACTGCAAGGATTTCATCAACAACGTGCTGAACCCCAAGGCGATCGGCTTCGGCACGATCGACGACGTGGACCAGGTCGCCGCCAAGCGCTCGGACGATCGCGCCTCCGCCGGCCAGCAGGAGGTGACGGCCGTCCTGATGGAGAGCTTCGCCGGCGCCTCGACCGTCGTGCGCGGCAACGCCACCTTCGGCATGTTCTCGAACTATCCGGAAAATGTCGACGACGCGCTGCGCCAGCGCGCCGGTGCCCGCTGGCTGGTCGACGGGCCGCAGACCCGCGAGGACTATATCGACATCTTCGCGCTGCTCTCGGGCAAGAACCATTCGATCCCGCTCGGCGAACATCAGCTCTTCGCCAACCAGGAGATCAAGCGCGCCGTCTCGACCTCCTACGAGGCGCATTCGAAGCCGCAGGAAGAGGGCCTGATGGCCGTCTGGGAGCGGTTCCAGAAGGAAAAGGGCGGCCTCAAGACCATCGCCGACGTCGGCACCTATCTCTACATGATCCGCAATGCAGAGCCGCGCTTCACCGGTCGCGCGATCAAGAACATCACCGACGCGGTCAAGATGCGCGCCATGGACGTCGAGCTTCCGGACGAATGGTTCGCCACGCCCGAGGCCTTTATGCACAAGTCCTACGACGACAAGAAGGCGATGATAGCGGAGCTGCGCGGCCCGATCACCATCGACATGATCCTGCAGGAGATCAACCGCTACGCCGATTCCGAATTCCGCTACACCGACAAGTCCGACGACGCCGCCATCACGGACATCATCCGCCGCGAGCGTCAGCGCGAAAAGGCCATCCACGAGATCGAGGCAATGAAGAAGGACGGGCGCTGGGGAGCGTGATGCCACGTTACCTGCATGGACCGCCCCCTCGGCGAAGGAGGGGGGCGTCTTGATTTGCGGCATTGTGGCAATAAAGCTATTGTCTCGGCTTGGCCAAACATCGGTTGAAATCAGATGACGGTACACACTGCTATTCAGATTCCCCAAGAGATCTTCGAACGTCTCCAGTCGGCGGCAACGGAACTCGGCGAAAGCCCCGGTGATCTCATTCTTGCGGCTATTGAAGGCTATCTCGAGGATCGCGAGGACATCCGTCGGGCGGAGGAAGTTCTAGAAGACGTCCGCTCGGGGAAAATGCGCACATACACGCTGGAAGAGGTGGAGCGTGAGCTCGGCCTGGACGATTGAATTTGCCGATGCCGCGCGGAGAGACATCAAGAACCTCGATCACAAAGATGCGGAGCGTATACGGAATTTCCTCCGCGACCGCGTCGCCAATTCCGGCAATCCGAGGAAACTCGGATTGGCCCTGAAGGGCAGCCGCCTGGGGGGTCTCTGGCGGTATCGGGTCGGCGACTATCGCATCATTTGCGAGCTTCAAGATAGTAGACTAGTTGTGCTGGTGGTCGAGATCGGTCATCGACGTGAAGTTTACAGATGAGATGCTGACCACCACATGAAACGCCTCCTCGAAGCCGAACTGATCTACGGGCGCCTGATGACGGTCAGCGAGCCGCATCTGATCGCGCGCTACAACAAGGCGCTCAAGGGCTTCGGCCTGCCCGAGACCAAGCTTTCCGAATTCGACGTCGACATGACCGGCTTTTCGCCGCAGATCGCGGCGGAGCTTGGCGACCGCGACTATCTCGACCCGAACCGCGTCAACCGCCGCTTCGTCATCCTGACCCCGGCCCAGGTGTCGCTGCCGGTCGTCCATACGAGCTTTTCCAACACCGCCGGCCTGATGCACGAATTCTACGAGGCCAATGCGCGGGCGATCAACGCGGTGACGATCAAGGACGCGCTCTATGGCGAGATCGACGATTCCGTCGCTTCCGTCGACCATATCGAGGACCTGCTCTCGATCAACGAAGTCACCTTCAAGGTCTATTCCGCCGAGGACATTCTCGGCAAGGCGGCCGAACTCCGGCAGCTCGCGGGCCGGCTCGAGACCCAGCCCGACGCCTGGCGCGACGATGCGATGCTCGAGCGCATGGTCGAGCTCGCCAAGCTCACCGGCGACATCAGGCAGAACACGCTGGTCCCCGACAAGCTGGTCTTCCGCCACGATGCCTTCTGGGCCAACCATTTCGGCGGCGTCTTCGTCTTCCACGACGGCCGCAACTCGACGGTCATCTGCCGGCCCGACGTGCCCGGCTTCCGCAAGGCGCGGCCCTGGCAGGTCTCCTATATCGACATCGAGGACTACGAAACGATCTACGGCTTCCTCGCTCGCACCCGCCGGATCGAACTGCCCCAGGCCTCGTGGATCCGCGATTCCGGCCTGCTCGAACACCGCATGGAAATGTGCCTGCTCTCCATGGCGAGCCGCAACGACCCCAATTTCGACCCCGCCAAGGCCGACATGGTCTGGCTGCAGACCTGGGCCCATATGAACGCGAAAATGGTCGCCGAGGACGGGACCTATCCCTTCCTCAACGAGATGCTGCGCCAGATCACCGCGACCGGCCAGGTCAAGATGCCTGACGTCGCGCCGCGTTACCGCTTCCTGCTCGTGCGCGCCAACACGAGCCATCCGGACCATTGGCTGGTCAACCGGTTGATCTCGCAAATGCAGCCCTTCGATTTCGTCTCCCGCTTCCTCTTCGACAAGGACGGCTTTTACGCCGCCTACGAAACCATGCCGGACAAGTTCCAGGAAGAAGTTGTGAAGACGCTGCAGGATACATATCTCAGCGACAAGGCCGGCTTCCGCCGTCGCCTTTACGGCATTTTAGAGGATTGAGCCCCCATGCTGGACCCGATCATTCAGTTCATCCAGAACATCTTCAGTGCGATCGGGCGAGGCATCGGCTATGTCGTCGCCTGGATCCTGTTTCCCTTCATGAGTGCCGGCCGCTGGTATGCCTCGCGCGGCATTTTCCTGAAGATCGGCGTCGGGATCGTCCTCGTCCTGCTTTTCGCGGGCTATGTCCACCTCATCTGGGTGACCCAGGTCTGGACCGGCTTCAACCCGGATTATGTGGCGAGCTACAAGCTCGAGACCCGAAAGCTCGCCGCCGGCCAGCCGCTGCCGGGAGAAGATCCGAACGCCCCCAAGAAATGCCAGCGCTCGGCGATCGTCGATGTCGCGGCAGACCTGATCGACATGGAGGTCAACGAGAACACCTGGATCTCGTCGATGCCGCTCTACAAGATGGGCCTCTTCGGCATGGACTGGGACAACACGCCCTGGCTCGACAACAAGGCGAGCTTCCAGCGCGGCGTCAACCAGACCGTCCGGCGCACGACCGTCGAGCTCGTCGAGGCGCTCGCCCGCGTGCGCGGCACGTCGGGCATCAACGGCACCCTGCAGCAGGCCCGCTCCAACATGCAGTATGACGAGGAGTCCTGGTATATCTCCTTCTCGCCCTTCGGCTTCCGCACGCCGACGCCCTCGGTCTACAACGAGGCGATCAAGCAGCTGAGGGCCTTCAACACCGAGCTCGAAAACTGCTCGTCGACCTTCGACGGCCGCGCCGACAACCTGCTCGAATTCCTCGACCGCATCGCCAACGACCTCGGCTCGACCTCCGCGATCCTTCGCGAGCGGTCGGAGAACTACAATGCCGGCTGGTTCGACACCCGGGCGGACGACCGCTTCTGGTTCGCCTATGGCCAGCTCTACGGCTATTACGGCATCCTGACCGCCGCCAGGGCCGACTTTTCCAGCACCGTGGCCGAAAAGAACATCGGCCCGCTCTGGGCAACGATGCTCACCCAGTTCCGTGCCGGACTGAAGATCCAGCCCGCGATCATCTCCAACGGCCGCGAGGACGGCTGGATCATGCCGACCCATCTCGCGACGCAGGGCTTCTACATCCTGCGCGCCCGCTCGAACCTGATCGAAGTGCGTGACGTGCTGGATCGCTGAGCCGGAGGCGGCCTGAAAAGGAACAGCTCCGCTTTCCGGCCGCGGAAAACGGAGCTGTCAGAGTTCGTGTAAGCTTTGACGGCGGGAGCGGTCGAATTGCCCTGGACCGGCCCCGCAGTCATGACGATCACTGCCACGCCAAGCTTGCCTCGGACTGGCCCGGCGATTGTGGAGCGGCGGCACCGCAATCAATTCCGGTGAACTCTCATGAATTTCTCTTGCCCGCCCTGTCTCCGCCTTGACCGCAACGGGCGACTTGATAACTTCCCGGCTGATGAACAAGGCGCGCCGCATCGGCCGCGACCGCCGTAAAATCCGCGCCGCGCGGCGGCCATGACGGCACAAGCGCATCGCAAGAACCCCTCCGGAGCCAAGACCAATGTCCAACCGCCTGAATACCACGCCCAACGACATGCGGGCGTTCTGGATGCCGTTTACGGCCAACCGCCAGTTCAAGAAGGAACCGCGGCTCTTCGTGAGCGCCGAGGACATGTACTACAAGACCCATGACGGCCGCACCGTGCTCGACGGCACCGCCGGTCTCTGGTGCGTCAATGCCGGCCACTGCCGGCCGAAGATCACCGAGGCGATCCGCCAGCAGGCGGGCGAACTCGACTATGCGCCGGCCTTCCAGCTCGGCCATCCCAAGGCCTTCGAACTCGCCAACCGCCTGATCGACATCGCCCCCGAGGGCATGAGCCACGTGCTCTACACCAATTCCGGCTCGGAATCGGTCGAGACCGCCCTCAAGGTCGCGCTCGCCTATCACCGGGTGAAGGGCAACGGCTCGCGCTTCCGCCTGATCGGCCGCGAGCGCGGCTATCACGGCGTCAATTTTGGCGGCATCTCGGTCGGCGGCATCGTCGCCAACCGCAAGATGTTCGGCACGCTCCTCACCGGCGTCGACCACATGCCGCACACGCATTTCCCCGACAAGAACGCCTTCTCTAAGGGCGAGCCCGAGCATGGCGGCGACATCGCCTCCGAACTCGAGCGCATCGTCACCCTGCACGACGCCTCCACCATCGCCGCCGTCATCGTCGAGCCGGTCGCCGGCTCCACCGGCGTCATCCTGCCGCCCAAGGGCTATCTCAAGAAGCTGCGCGAGATCTGCACCAAGCACGGCATCCTGCTGATCTTCGACGAGGTCATCACCGGTTTCGGCCGCCTCGGCACGCCCTTCGCCGCGCAGTATTTCGACGTCCAGCCCGACATGATCACCATGGCCAAGGGCCTGACCAACGGCGTCATCCCGATGGGCGCGGTCTTCGTGACATCGGAGATCCACGACGCCTTCATGCAGGGCCCCGAGCACCTGATCGAGTTCTTCCACGGCTACACCTATTCGGGCAACCCGATCGCCTCGGCCGCGGCGCTCGGCACGCTCGACACTTACAAGGAAGAAGGCCTGCTGACCCGCGGTGCCGAGCTCGCCTCCTACTGGGAGGACGCGCTGCACTCGCTCCGGGATTGCCCGCATGTCATCGACATCAGGAATATCGGCCTGATCGGCGCGATCGAGCTCGCCCCGATCGCCGGCGAGCCGACCAAGCGCGCCTTCTCGGCCTTCCTCAAGGCCTATGAAAAGGGCCTCCTGATCCGCACGACAGGCGACATCATCGCGCTCTCGCCGCCGCTGATCATCGAGAAGCACCACATCGACGAGCTCTTCGGCAAGCTGCGCGAGGTCCTGATCGCCAACGCCTGAGACAGGCGGAGTGGACCAAAGCAAGGGCGGCCATCGGCCGCCCTTTTCGATTCCCGGCGCCGGCGACTGCCGGAACCGTCACCCGACCGCGACGATTTCCAGTTCCTGCTCGCCGACGACGGCCACGTCGCCGACCCGCTTGCCGGTCAGCATCCGCGCGACCGGCGACACGAAGGAGATCGTGCCGGCCTTCGGATCCGCCTCGTCCTCGCCGACGATGCGGTAGGTCTGCACCCGCCCGTCGTCGCGGGCGAAGGTGACGATGCTGCCGAAGCCGACCATGTCCGGGTCATCAGGCGGCGGCACCACTTGTGCCGTGCGGAGCCGCTCGGCGAAATAGCGCGCGTCGCGGAGCGGCAGCGCCTGCTGCCGCCGGCGCTCGTTGACGTCCTCGATGCCGGCCGCCGCCTCATAGGCCGCCCGCGCCGCGCTGAGCGCCTGTTCGAGCGCGGCAAGCCCGCTCTCGGTGACCAGGTTGGGATGGGCCGAGACCGGTCGGTCCGGCAGCTGGGTCTCGGCGGCCGTCTCGGCACTTTCCTCGCGGACGAAGGCGACGCTCACAGTGGTTTCGCTCCTGCTCTCTTCCTGGGCACCCCGACCGGGCCCTCGGCACAAGCGACCATCCTACCGCGATTTGCCAGGCGACCGAAACCTCCGGCCGGCAGAAATCGACGCAACCGCGCTACGCTTGACCGCGGCACCCCACCCGCAATATGCCCCCGTCTTCTCCCATCGGCCCCGGTCCGCCGCGGTCTGCCGCAGTCTGCCACGCGCAGGCCGGCCGAAGGTCGGCGGCACCCGCCGCCGCACCGGCGACGATCCTGCCGTGTCCCTGACGAATCCGACTGGACACGCCGCCGGGCCGCGCTATCTCTAGGGCGCCCCCGCCCTGACAGGGCCAACCGCACGAGGCCTCCGATGAAAGCCCATGCCGCCGCCGCAGTCTGCGCCGTCCTTCTCGTCCTCGGCACCGGCGTGCCGCATGCCCATGCGCAGGATTGCAGCGCCGCCGCCGGGGCGGGCATCGACTGGACCGGCTGTGACAAGAAGCTCTTGATGCTCGGCGGCAGCGATCTCTCCGGCAGCCGGCTGGCGGAGGCCGACCTCTCGGCGACCGACCTGATGAACACGAGGCTCGACGGCGCCGACCTCGAAAAGGCCAAGCTCTTGCGGGCAAGCCTTGCCGGCGCCAGCGCCAAGGGCGTCCGCTTCGCCCGGGTCGAGGCCTACCGCACCGATTTCCGCAAGCTTTCGGCGCCGGGCGCCAGTTTCGAGAGCGCCGAACTCCAGCGCTCGGACTTCCGCGGCGCCACGCTGCCCGAGACGAACTTCACCAAGGCCGAGCTCGGCCGCTCGCAATTCGACGGCGCCGAGCTGAGCGGCAGCCGCTTTGCGCTCGCCAACCTCGCCCGCGCCGATTTCCGCGGCGCGAAATTCTCCGCGCCGCTGGATTTCGACCGCGCCTTCCTGTTCCTGACGCGGCTCGAGGACCTCGACCTCTCGACCGCCTCCGGCCTGACCCAGTCCCAGCTCGACATGGCCTGCGGCAACGACGGCACGAAACTCCCCGCCGGCCTCGCGCACCCCAAGACCTGGCCCTGCCGCTTCGACCAGGAGTGAGGCCAAGTCGCGGTAACCGGAATTATCCGCCGCGCCCCTGAGCCCGTCCGACGCGCGGCGATCGCGTTCGGACGCCCCCGAGCCGGCGCCGGTTCGCGCCGACGCCGCCTTGCGACTGCCACGGACGCGATGGACGTTCACCGTCGGGCCGGCGCCGGATGCCCGCTCCGACCGGGCCCGCTTCGACCAGGCTGGTCCGGCGGGCCGGCCACGCGTCGGCGCCGATGCCGGCCGCGCGGGGTCCGAGACCGGTCCGCCGCAGCACCAGGCATGCAGCCTCTATTTCATGGTGATGGTGAGGTCGTCGACGCCGAAGGTCAGCATCAGCCCGTTGCGCTCGACCGAGAGCTCCAGCACGACACCATTGGCATTCTTCATCCGGATCTTGCCGCGGCTGGCCTTGCCGACGACGAAACCGGTCCGCGTCGCCGTATAGCGGCCCGCGAACTGGCGCCTCGACTTGAGATTGTAGACCGTGCCGGTGGCCTTGATCGAGGCGAATCCGGTCCCGCCGAAGCCGAGGCCGGCGATCTTGAACGGATAGTCCCGGCCGCCGAGATGCAGCACGCCCTTGCCCGATCCGATGGTCAGATAGTAGCCGGCCTGGCTCTGGACGATCTCGACGGTGCCGCTCGGCCGCAGCCGGGTCTCGGCAGACGCCGGCCAGCCCGACATCGACAGGACGGCCAGGAGAACGACGAACAGTCTGAATAAATTGGGCATGCGACCCCCCGGCGGGACATCAAGACGGCGTGCCTTCCCGCGACGCCGCCAAGGCTATCGCCAAACCTGCGCTTTGTCGAGAAAGGGGAGCGCGGCGCAGAGGCTGTGGTCGGGTCGGCCCGTCCGGGCTGGTGTCGGCCTCATGATGTTTCGGAAGCCGCGGGGCCTGCTGGCGACATGGACGGGAAGGTGCAGGGCTGGGGCGGCATGGCGGGGTCGAAACTGTTTCGATGGGTCAGCTGAGCCATGACCTGAGGTCTCCGAAGCGCCAGAGGCGGTCACCTGGCCATTCCGGTTCGGTAAACCTGACAAACTGGAATCCGTACCCGTTTTCGTAAGGGAGTGTTATGTCCGTACTCGTCAGTCAGGACACAAGTGTTGAGGACGACGAGTGACGCGAACTCGAACGAGGGCGATTGAGAGAGAGGATGGTAAGGCGAGGGTCGTGCTCTACCACGACGACCGTGGCCTATTTTCGTTTGGCGAGGAGCACGAGCTGGAAGACGACGCTCCCGGCATAGGCCGTTTTTCCTATTGGGCCGCTGTCTAAGAACCCGGCCTCCATGCGGATCAATTGTCTGGAGAACGCGAGGCTTGTGCCTCGGTTCGGTGGCTCGAAGCGTCAATCAAGTGATCTTCACTCGCTTCCTGTTTCCGCAATAGGCCAATCTGAGCCAAAACCTCACGGATATGACGCGCGAGAAGGAGACATGGCGTGTCTCCAGCTGCCTCTTGCCCATAATCGCTTTGACTGTAAAAGGCGCGGTCGCTATTCTATGAAGGGTTGTAGAAGGTATCGCGCGGCATGGGTTTGCAGATCGAGGCATCAAGTGAATTCCGCATCGTTGATGCGCTTTTTTGGTTCGAACTCGACGATGATCACATGTTGTGGTTCACGATCGAAAATGACGAGCTAGTATCAAGGACATATACGAAATCCGGCGTTCAAGTTGGTCAAAGTACGGTCTTCATTACTGGTCTTTCGACCGTCAATGAACGCGTGGTTTTCGTCCAACCTCTCGAAAATGGTAATTTCCTGATCAACTATCGTGACAACACGTTTGTCGATCCATCCAACGGTATATATGACGCCGCAACCCATTACAGCCTCTACATGCCCAGGGCCATCTCCTTCACGAGGAAACGACGCCGATCCCTGACGACGTCCTTCCGAGCGAAAACGGCTATCTCGATCTGACGAACGGCAAACATGTGCAATTCTGGACCCAATGGAGTCAGAGTTACGGCGCGACCTATTTTGAGATTTTCGACGAGGCCGGAAATCACTCAGTGAAGGCTTATGATTTTACCAACGATACCGAGTGGAGCGAATACTTCTCAGACGCAATCGTGCTCGACAACGGCACCTTTGCCGTCTTCACCCAGAGGACCAAGGGCTCAGGCATTCCCGACACGAAGTTTCAGTTTGAAGTCTTCGACTCGACAGGGCAGTCCCTGACCGGGGAGATCGCATTCGCCAGTTATCGCAGTGCGGATGTGTCCATCTCGCAAATGCAGGACTACGAACTCAACGCCGATGGGAATTTCGTAGCTCTCCACTACAGCGCCGGTTACGCCCAGTCCAACAAGGCGACGATCGATCTCGACATGCTGGTCTTCGACCAGCAAGGACATGTTCTGACGACCACCTCCCTTCGTTCGGGCAACGAGGGATACTGGAAGATCATTGATGCGAAGGTGACGAACCTCGACGGCGGCGGTTGGGTCGTCACTTGGGGTGAAGGCGTGGATTTTGATAACCAAGGCTTCTCCGACCTTCGTTATTTCCAGGTGTTTGACGAAGGCGGGGCAGCTATCTCGCAGAAGACGCTGATCACAGGTCCTGACGAATATTTCGTCAGCGCAATCTATCCGGGCTTCACCACCACCGCCCTGGCGGGCGGTGGGTTCGTCGTCTCCTGGTTGCGAGTCAACGCCGAAATGGACGAGATCGGTCCCTTCCGACATGTCTGGATGCAGCGCGCCTACGATGCAGATGGCAACGCACTGACGAAGGCCTTCCAGATCAACGACACCGACTTCCTCTACCCCGTCCTGTCCGTCGAGGCCCTGGATGATGGCGGTTGGCTCACCACGTTTGTTGACGGCCAGATGAAGGAGTTTCACGTCGGGGATGTCGACAACGTTCCCATTAGCTACGATATGCGTTTTGTTCTCACTGAGGATGAACCACGGGAATTCTATCGCTGGGACTTCATGTATCTCGACCCAGACGGCGACGAGATCGCGGGCATCCGCATCACCGATCTGCCCGAGGCCGGGGAGGTCGTGTACAACGGATCGGTGGTCAAGGCCGGCGACTTCATACCCTGGGCCGACGTCAGAAAAAACTATGGTGATGGAAACCACTTCTTCTATCGTCCGCCGAAAGACCTGAACGGTGAGGACGTTGCGCTGATCGGCTACCAAACGGTCATGGGCAATGGGACGGCAAGCAACGAAGCGCATCTAGAGGTCGACATCGTCGCCAAGACCGATGTTCCGACTTCAGTCGATTTCGAGATTACGATCAAGGAGGATTCCCACCCCGTTTTCAACGAAAGCATGTTTGAATATGGCGGGCGCGAAGGCGGTGAGTTCAGCGGGGTTCGGACGTCGGCGGCCTATGTCAAGAATGGTACTTATGGGCTATGGACCGACTTCATTCCGGTAGACGATCTTGCAACCGTTCCGTACCGCCCACTGAAGAATGAGTTTGGCGACAATTACACAACGATAATGTTCCAGGTTGTGGACAATACCGGACTTACGAGTGCGTGGTACGAGATCAAGGTCAATGTCGAAGAGGTCATGGATACCACGCGCGGTACCGACAAGAGAGATGTGATGACCGGGATCGAGGGTTCAAACAAGCTGATAGGCGGCAAGGGAAACGACGTGTTCCGCTCCGGAGCCTTCAACGACATTTATGTCGGTGGGAAGGGTCGGGACACCTTCGAGTTCATGGCGGATGGCGGGGCGGATGTCGTGAAGGACTTTCAGATTGGCTCTGACATTATTGATGTGAGCGCGCTTTCGGATGTCACGAATATGGCGAGTCTACGCAGTCACCTCTCCCATGCCAATGGCAATGTGACGATTCATTTCTCGGGACGGGATGACAGCTCCAATGTTCTGGTTATTGAGGATGTCCGCATCGGCGAGTTGGGAAGCAAAGACTTCGAGTTCTAGACCCTGGTGACCGGGCTCAATCCATCTTCCGGTAGGACTGTGGTGACTTGCCCGATCGGGAACGAGTTGGCGGGTCAGACGCAGCTGTCGATTTTGTTACACAAGGAATTTGCGGCCTGCCATTCGATTGCGCTCAATGGCTGCTTCGGGCCAAAAGCATGCATGCCCCCAACACAGCCTTCGCTTCGCGCGCCCTTTACCTAACAATCCCAGCACTTTACCCCAAGATTTCCCCCTCCCTCTCCACCCATGCGATAATCCTGCCCGTCCCGCCCTCGGCTACAACGCATGGCGATGCGTCGAGGCGGGACCGGTGCCTGTTCCGGGGAGACGACGCAAAGCCCCAGATCGGGCGTCCGCGAGAAGGGCCTACCTCTCGGGACGGCGGCCGAAAGGCCGACATTTTCGCCCGGGACGTGCGTTGTCCCGCACACAAGCCCCGACGCCGGAAACGGCGGAGGGGTGCAGAGAGGCGAGTTCGCGGATGTGGATGGACACCGAACGGGGCACGGAAACGCGTCTTCCGGCTGCCGCGAGGCAGTCATCTAACGTGGCACGGTTCCGTGCCCCGGCCGATCCCTCATGCGAAAGCGGAGGGGATCGGGGACGTGCAGGATCAAGCCACGGGGCGGAACGGCCCGCGTGAACGGGAAGGCGTGCCCGGGCGATCGGCGGGAGCCGCACGACGGCCCCGGCCGAATGCCCCAGCCATACGGCGCCAGACCGACGCCCCACCCCGATGCCCCCTACCGACCAACCCCAATCCGGAAAGGACATGCCATGATCACATTCGAGGACCTGCAGGCCCGGCTCGCGATCACGCCGGAGGAGCGACACGTCCTCCTCCATGCCACCGCCGAGGCGCTGGCCCTGCCCCATCTCGCCTGCGGCCACCGCAGTTGCCGCCGCGAACAGCGCTGCGACTTCGTCGATCCCGAACGCGGCGAGCCCGCCTGCCTCGCCAGACTTTCTCCCGATCTCCGCGCCGGCTTCGACGCGCTCTTCGCGCTCGTCGTCGAGATCGCCGAGAACCGCAACCGCCGCATCCCCTCCGCCGATCCCGACCGCCTGGCCGAGGAGCATGCGGCGATCGCCATCGTCCGCGCTTCGCTCCACCTTCTGCCCAAATCGGGTCTCGGCGCCGCCCTGTGGATCCGCGCCTATCGCGATCCGCCGCCGTCCCCGCCCCCGGTCGACATTTCCGCCTTCCGCGCCGAGATCCGGGCCGAACTCGAGGCCGGCCGGCGCCTGCTCTCCCGGGCGGAGCGCGCGGATCTCGGGGGGTGACGCCGTGGCTGCCGCCGCATTCGCCTTGCCTCGCCCGCCGCAGCCGCTAATCTGGCGCAAATCACTGCGGGGACTCGGGCATGGCGCGACTGGAACGGATGATCGACCAGGGAACCGGCCGGCAGCCGGCGGATGTGGTGCTGAAGGGCGGCCGCTTCCTCGACCTCGTCACCGGAGACCTCGTCGCCTCGGATGTCGCGATCTGCGAGGACCGCATCGTCGGCACCGGCAGCGACTATGCCGGCCGCGAGGCGATCGACATTTCCGGCCGGATCGTCGTGCCGGGCTTCATCGACACCCATCTGCACATCGAATCCTCGCTGGTCACGCCGCAGGAATTCGACCGCTGCGTCCTGCCCTATGGTGTCACCACGGTCATCTGCGACCCGCACGAGATCGCAAACGTGCTCGGCACCGAGGGCCTGCAATATTTTCTCGATTCGGCCGAGACGACGATCATGGACATCCGCGTCCAGCTCTCCTCCTGCGTGCCGGCGACGCATCTCGAGACGTCGGGCGCCGATCTGCCCGTCGAGCGCCTCCTGCCCTTCCGCCGGCATCCCAAGGTCATCGGGCTCGCCGAAATGATGAACTATCCGGGCGTCGTGCAGAAGGACCCGGTCGCGCTCGCCAAGCTCGAGGCCTTCCAGGACGGCCATATCGACGGCCATGCGCCGCTGCTGTCGGGCCGCGATCTCAACGGCTATCTCGCGTCCGGCATCCGCACGGATCACGAATGCACGAGCGCCGCCGAGGCGCTGGAAAAGATCCGCAAGGGCATGCATATCCTGATCCGCGAGGGCTCGGTGTCCAAGGACCTCCACGCGCTCGCCTCCATCATCACCGAACGGCTCTCGCCCTTCATCGCGCTCTGCACCGACGACCGCAACCCGCTCGACATCGCCGAGCAGGGCCATCTCGACTATCTCATCCGCACCGCGATCTCGCTCGGCGCCGACCCGCTTGCGGTCTATCGCGCCGCCTCGATCTCGGCCGCCCGCGCCTTCGGGCTCCGCGACCGCGGCCTGGTGGCGCCGGGCTGGCGTGCCGATCTCGTGGTGATCGACAGCCTGGAAACCTGCCGCGCCGAGATGGTCTTTTCCGCCGGCCGCCGCGTGACCCCGGATCTCTTCGCCACCCGCCGGGCTGTCGAACCCGTCGGCCTCGACAGCGTCCGGGCCCGGACCGTCACCGCCGCCGATTTCAGCGTGCCGGCGCGCGACGGCGAGAGTTCGGTCCTCGGCGTCATCCCCGGCAAGATCATCACCGAGCACCGGCGTTACCGCCTGCCCAACCGCGGCAACGAGACGGCAGTCGACCTCGGGTCCGACGTGATCAAGGTCGCCGTCGTCGAACGCCACGGCCGGAACGGCAATATCGCCACCGCCTTCGTCCAGGGCTTCGGCCTCAAGAAGGGCGCCATCGCCTCCACGGTCGGCCATGACAGCCACAATATCTGCGTCGTCGGCGTCAGCGAGGAGGACATGGCCGTCGCCGTCAACCGCCTTTCGGTAATCAAGGGCGGCTTCGTCGTGGTGGAGGGCGGCGCGGTGACCGGCGAGATCGCCCTTCCCGTCGCCGGCCTGATGAGCCTCGACCCCTACGAGACCGTCCGCGACACGCTCCACCATCTCCGCCAGGCCGCCTATGCCCTCGGCTCGACGCTGCAGGAGCCCTTCCTCCAGCTCGCCTTCCTGCCGCTGCCCGTCATTCCGCATCTGAAGATCTCCGACAGGGGTCTCGTCGATGTCGACCGTTTCGAGCTGATGACGTGAGAGCGGCGCCTTGGAAAAGCACCGGAGACCGCCTATATCAAAGCGACGACAGCGCAAGCACCGGACCGGAGCCCTCATGCGCGTACGATCACCGCTTCTGTTTCTGATGGCTTTTCTGGCCATGGCGCTCGCCCTGCAGCCGTTCGCCGCCCGCGCGCATTGCGGCAATTCTTCGGCTGCGGGCGCGAGCTATGCCGCACATCATGGCAAGACCTCGCACCATCATCAGACACGGACGGACCCGCAGGACGCAAAGGACAAGAAGGCCGCGGACTGCCTGCTCCGCTGCATCGCCGCCTGCGCAGGCACGGTGGTCGGCTCGGCCGAGACCGGCCGCCTCATCGCCTTTCCGCTGCGCCACCCGCTTCCCGCCGCCCAGACCGGCGAGGGATTGATCGTCCGGCCGCTCGTGCCGCCACCCCAGGTCGCGTCGCTCTGACATCAGACGGGCCTTGCCCGCACGATCCCTCGAACGAAAGCGACACACATGAAGCGCAGACAGTTTCTCGCGTCCGCGGCGGCCCTTGCCGGCGGCGCGGCCTTCCCCCTCACCCTTTCCGCGGCGACGGCCGCTCAGCCGGCGCGACGGCTTCGGATCGCCACCCGCGCGCTCGACATCGACGGTCGTGCGGCGACGGTCTACGGCCTGACGGACGAGAGCGGCCGGCCGGGCCTGACCTTCGGACCGGGCGACGCCTTCCGGGTCGACCTCGAAAACCGGCTCACCGAGCCCACCATCGTCCATTGGCACGGCCTGATCCCGCCCGTCGAACAGGACGGCGTCGCCGACAATCCGCGTCCGAAACTCACGCCCGGAGAAATCAGGTCCTACGACTTCCCGATCCACGCGCCGGGCACCTACTGGATGCATGCGCATACGTTGCAGGAGCAGAACCTGCTCGCGGCACCACTCATCGTGCGCTCCGCCGACGACCTTTCGAGCGACATGCAGGAGGTCGTCGTCCTGCTGCACGACTTCTCCTTCACGCCCGCCGAGGCGCTGCTCGCCCGGCTCGGCGGCGGTACGGACCATGCCGGTCACGGCACGATGAAGCACGGCCACCACAGGCATGACGCTACCTCCTCTGCGCCGGCGACGGAGATGGGCGGCATGGACCACTCCCAGATGGACATGGGCGACATGGACATGGGGAACATGGACATGGGGGCTATGGAGATGGGCGGGATGCCGATGGCCGGTATGGATCTCAACGATATCAGCTACGATGCCTATCTCGCCAACGACCGAACGCTCGGCGACCCAGAGATCGTCAGGGTCGAGAAGGGCGGCCGCGTGCGCCTCAGGATCATCAACGGCGCCTCCTCGACGGCCTTCACGATCTCCACGGGCGGGCTGGAAGCGGAACTCCTGGCGGTCGACGGCAAGCCGGTGGTGCCCCTGCGCGGACGGGCTTTCGGCATGACGATGGGCCAGCGGGTCGACCTCGTCGTGACTCTCCCGAAGGGGGGAGGCGCCTTCCCCATCCTGGCGCTCCGCGAAGGCGCGCCGGAACGGACGGGTATCGTGCTGGCGACGAAGGATGCGACGGTGTCGAAGATCGCGGCAACAGCCGAAGAGGCCGGTCCCGTCCTCGACCTCTCGCTCGAAGAGCGTCTCGCGGCCCGGACGCCCCTTGCGGTTCGCCCGGCGGACAGGTCCTACATGGTGCACCTCACCGGCGACATGGCGACCTATCGCTGGGGTCTGATGGGCGCCGACGGGCTCGGCGCGACGAGCGGACAGCGGGTCGAGATCGGCCTCATGAACATGTCGATGATGGCGCATCCCATGCACCTGCACGGCCATGAATTCCAGGTCGTGGAGATCGATGGCAGGCGGGTTTCCGGGGCGATGCGCGACACGGTGCTGGTGCCGCCGATGCGCTCCGTTACCATCGCCTTCGATGCTGGAACAGCGGGCGACTGGGCGTTCCACTGCCATCACCTGTACCACATGGTCAGCGGCATGATGACCCTCTTCCGGGTGACCTGAGGCCGGCAGACAGAAGAAAAGGGCGGCTGGCATCGCTGCCGGCCGCCCCTCTTTCAGTCTCGGGTGAGGGATCAGCTATCGCGGCGATAGAGGACCATGCCGCTCTGGTAGAGCATGCCGTCCCTGAAATCGCCGGCAGCGACAAGACCCCTGTCGTCCCGATACTCGATATGGTTCGCCTCAAGCTGGTAGAAGCCCGCAGCCATTCGCTGGCCGTCCCAGCCCGTCTCGACAAAGCGGCCGTCGGGCAGCAGTTCCTGGCGAACCTGCCCGTCTGCCGTGACCCAGAGACCGAGATGGTCCCGGGCGGTAACGCTCGCCTTCCGCCCGTGCTCGCCAGAAGGGCGAGCCGCGAGCGCAGGGGAAAAGCCGAAGGATGTGAGCGCCGCGAGGAAGGAGAGCGAGAAGGTCAGCGCTCCGAGGATCAATCCGTCTCTAGCCATTGAGCCACCTCGCATCCTCATGGTCGCGACCGGCGACGTAGGAGCGGATTTTCGCAAGCCCCTTCTTGAAAAGCATGACCGGGAAATCCCAGATGACATGGATAGCGCGTGTCTGCGTCATGGTCTTTCCTTTCCTGAAATGTGTTGAGCCAACAGGAACGGATATAGAGCACCCGATCGCCGGAGCGGTAGCCCGATCCTCCGGAATGATTGCACAATCCTACAATCCATGAATTTTAAGTTTGGATCTTCTGGAGTTTTGTTCTATCAATCTATCACGAAAAACCGAACAAGCGGCAATTTCTGGCGACAACATATGAGCACGCTACAGAATCTGGCAGACAAGATTGCACAATACACCGACCGGGATGGCGTGCACGAAACCGCAATTCCTCGCCTCTCCATGGTGCGCTTCTCCAAGCCGAGCGAGCCCGTCCATTGTGTGCACAAGGCGGCGATCTGCCTCGTCGCCCAGGGGCGCAAGCTCTTGATCGTCGGCGACGAGCGCTTCTCCTACGAGCCCTCGCAGCAGCTCCTGGTCTCCGTCGACCTTCCCGCCATCGGCCAGGTGGTGGAGGCGAGCCCCGAGCATCCCTATCTCTCGGTCAAGCTTGAGCTCGATCCCGAGATCTGCGCCGAGATGCTGCTGAAGGTTCCGCCTTCGCCGTCGGAGGCCAGCTCGGGCCTTTCGATCAGCGAGACCCCGCCCGGCCTGCTCGATGCGATGATCCGGCTGCTCAGCCTGCACGAGACGCCCGAGGATGTCGGCGAACTGGCGCCGCTGATCGAGCGCGAGATCCTGTACAGGCTGGTCAGGAGCGACCAGGCTGGCTTCATCCGCCGGCTCTTCGAGCCGCAGCACCGTCACCGCCATGTCGGCCGCGCCATCACCTGGATCCAGCAGAACTACACCCGGGCCTTCACCATTGACGAGGTGGCGGCGCTCTCAGGCATGAGCACCTCGTCGCTGCACCAGCATTTCCGGGAGGCGACCGCGATGACGCCGCTGCAATACCAGAAGCAGCTCCGTCTGCAGGAGGCCAGGCGGCTCATCCTGACCCGATCTCTGGACGCGGCGACGGCGGGCCATTCGGTCGGCTACGACAGCCCCTCCCAATTCAGCCGCGAATACAAGCGGCTGTTCGGCGCGCCGCCGCAGCGCGACATCGAGAATCTCCGGGCGCGACCGGAGCGCTACGCGGAGGTCTGAAAGCCGTGCTCCTCAGAAGTGCTCGCCGCTTCGGAACGGCCCGACCCGCATGCCGGCGGCGATGAGATAGGCCGTCGACCAGCCGATCAGCAGAAAGCCGTCGACGCCTTCGAGCGCCGCGAACTGCCGCCACTCATGCGCCGGCACGACGTCGCCATAGCCGACCGTCGAAAAGGTGATGGTCGAAAAATAGAGCGCCGTCTCGAAATCCGGCATCGCCCCCAGCACCACATAGGACGCTGCCCAGATCCAGACCTCAACGGTGAGCACCGCGAACACGCCGAAGACCACGACGATCATCGCGAGCACCCGGCTCCGTCGGTGATGGATGCGGACGATGCCGACCAGCCACGTCATCGCATGGGTCACGACGATAAGCCCGACCGTATGCACGACCACGGTCAGAGCGATCACCAGGGCGCCGAGCAGGAGATTCAGGATCATGGGACGTTCCCCGACCCCCAGGCGTCAGGCTGGATGCGTCCCGAGCCCACCCTTGACGGGTTCGCCCGCGACATAGGTTTCGGCAATCGTGCGATCGTCGCCCATCGTCTGCATCAGGAAGAGCTCCTCGGCCAGCGTTGTCACGACTTCCATCTTGAGCGCCATGACGGGCGTGGCGCGGGCATTGAGCACCACGAAATCGGCATCGCTGCCAACATCGAGCGTACCGATCCGGTCCGCCAGCGACAGCGCTTCGGCATTGCCGCGGGTCATGCGGTAGAAGCTCTCGAGCGGCGTCATCCGGTCACCCTGCAGCTGCAGCACCTTGTAGCCCTCGTCCAGCGTCCTGAGCATGGAATAGGACGTGCCGCCACCGATGTCGGTGGCCACCGCCGCCCGGACGGGCTTCTCGCGACGTTCCAGCCGCTTGAGCCCGAAAAGGCCCGAGCCGAGGAACAGGTTGGAAGTCGGGCAGAAGACCGCAACCGAGCCGCTCTCGCTCATCACGTCCGCTTCGCGATCGGACAGGTGGATGCAATGGCCGAAAAGGCTCTTGCGGCCGAGCAGCCCGTAGCGGGCATAGATGTCCGTGTAGTCCCGAGCCTCGGGGTAGAGCTCCGCCGCAAACCGGATTTCGTCGAGATTTTCGGAGAGATGCGTCTGGATGTGCAGATCGGGGTATTCCCGCGCCAGCGCCTGGGCCATCTCCATCTGTTCGGGCGTCGAGGTGATGGCGAAGCGTGGCGTGACGGCGACATGGTTGCGGCCCCTGCCGTGCCAGTCGGCGATGACAGCCCGCGTTTCGTCATAGCCGCTCTGCGGCGTATCGCGAAGGCCGGGCGGTGCATTGCGGTCCATCATCACCTTGCCGGCGACCATGCGCATGTTCCGCCGCAGACTCTCGGCGAAGAAGGCGTCGGCTGAGGCCTTGTGGACAGAGCAATAGGCGACGGCCGTGGTCGTGCCATGCCGGATCAGTTCGTCGAAGAAGCGGGCGGCGATCCGGTCCGCATGGGCACGGTCGGCAAAGCGCTGCTCCTCGACGAAGGTGTAGGTGTTCAGCCATTCGAGCAGATTGCCGGCATAGGAACCGACCACCTGCATCTGCGGAAAATGGATATGCGGGTCGATGAAGCCGGGCATGATCAGATGCGGCCGGTGGTCAAAGACCTCGACGTCGGCAGTCGCCGCCGCCCTTACGGTCGAATAATCCCCGATCGCGGCGATCACGCCGTTTTCGACCAGCAGCCCGCCATCGGCGTGGAACACATAGCTCCCGGTATCGCCGAGCTCGGCCGGCTGGCGCAGAAAGGAGAGAAGGCGGCCGCGGAGCAGGCGTCGGGTCATGGGGATTCCTGGGTCGATTGCGATTTCGCCCTTAGCATAGACGAGCCGGGCAACGCGTCCACCTCTTTGAGCCGCTGGCCCGTGCCCGACGTGCAGCCGCAGGTGCTGCCGAGAGCATGGCTCGGGCAAGCTCAGGTCGCTAGCGTCGCTTCGCCGCCACCTGGGCTTGGTGGCACAGCATGAACCGACCGTCCCGGATCGGACACTACCGGAAGGAAGACGCCGTGAACGAGATGCCCGATCTGCGCCAGTTGAAGACCCAGTCCATGGTCCAGAGGCTGGTGGAAGCCACCGCTGTCGATCCAGCCCGCAACGTTGCCGACGAGATCTTCGCCGAGAAGGACCCGACGCTGAAGATGAACCTCCTGTCGATCGCGGCGACGATCAATCCGTTCAGCGTGCCGCATCTGCCGGCCTCGGTCTCGGCCACCGCGATCTTTCCGGTCGAGGCCTGGGGCAAGTCGCTCGCCATGGCCCGTATCGTCGCGGCCAACACGCCGGTCAAGCGGGTGCTCGTGGCCTCGGCGCCGAAGACCGGCTCCACCTTCATCACCGGCGCGCTCGAGCGCACCTACGGCCTCGCCCGTGTCAGCCTGACGGTGCTCTCGGCCCGCAGCTACGGCCATTACCAGCTCGGCGGCGGTCTGCGGGACCATGACGTCGATGAACTCGCGCTGATCACCACCGCCTATGCCCAGCAGGGCTATGTCGCCCATCACCACATGATCGGCTCGCCCTATCTCGGCAAGCAGATGCGGCTCTACGGCGTCACGCCGATCGTCACCCGGCGCAATCTCTTCGACACCTTTGTCAGCTTCGACGACCACATCATGAAGCTGCGCGGCACGGCTGTCGACATCCCCTACCTGCATTTCGGCTTCCCTGAAGCCTGGTACGACATGGACTTCGACGATCGGATGGATTTCCTGCTCGATCAGCAGCTGCCCTGGTACGGGCGTTACTATGCCAGCTGGCGCCTGACCCAGCAGGAGGGTTATGCCGACCCGCTCTGGATCGACTACGAGACCGACATTCTCGGGCCGAAGTCGGCGCTGGCCGAAAAACTCGCCACACGCCTCGGCGCCGCCGACGACAGCGTCGCCGTCCTGACCGGGGAACTCGGCAAGGCCGGCGTCGGCGACGACAAGTTCAACAAGGGCGTGGCCGGCCGCGGCGCCAAGATCACCGGCCGCAACCGGCAGAAGATCGAGGACTTCGTCCACCGCTTCCGCATCGTCACCGATCTCGGCGACCTCCTGGACGGCTGAGACGCGCCGGCTATTTCGTCACCGCGCTCTCGTACCACGCCACCAGCAGGCGGCGTTCCTCGGGCGAGATCTCGGTGACATTGCCGGGTGGCATCGCGTGGCTGCGGCCCGCCTGCAGATAGATTTCGCGCGCATGGGAAGCGATCGCATCCTCGTTGTCCAGCACCACGCCCTTGGGCGGGGCGACGATGCCTTCCCAGACCGGTTCGGTAGCATGGCACATCGAACAGCGCGTCGACACCGTCTCTACCGCCGAGGCGAAATGCTGGTCCGCCTTGAAGCGCTCGAAGACCGGGGCCAGAGCCGCGTCCTTCTCGCCGGTCAGCACCTTCGGCGCGGTCGACAGCCACATGATGGCGACGAAGAGCAGCGCGGTAACGAGCCAGGTCCAGTGCGGATGGCCCTTGCGGGCATGCACCGTGTTGAACCAGTGGCGGATCGTGACGCCCATCAGGAAGACCAGCGCGGCGATGACCCAGCTGAATTCCGTGGCAAACGCCATCGGATAATGGTTCGACAGCATGAAGAAGATGACCGGCAGCGTCAGATAATTGTTGTGCAGCGAGCGCTGCTTGGCGATCTGGCCGTATTTCGGGTCCGGCGTCCGGCCGGCGATCAGGTCGGCGACGACGATCTTCTGGTTGGGGATGATGATGAAGAAGACATTCGCCGACATGATCGTCGCGGTGAAGGCGCCGAGATGCAGGAAGGCGGCGCGGCCGGTGAAGACCTGCATATAGCCCCAGGCCATGGCGACGAGGGCGATGTAGAGGATCGCCATCAGGCCCCAGGTGTTACGGCCGAGTGGCGACTTGCAGAGCAGGTCGTAGAAGATCCAGCCCACCGCGAGCGACGCCATCGAGATCAGGATCGCAACCGGCTGCGAAATGTCCAAGACGTGGCGGTCGATCAGGAAGAGGTCGGCCCCGGCATAATAGACGACTGCCAGCATCGCAAAACCCGAGAGCCAGGTGATCCAGCTCTCCCATTTGAACCAGGTGAGATGGTCCGGCATGTTGGCTGGGGCGACCAGATATTTCTGGATATGGTAGAAGCCGCCGCCATGCACCTGCCACTCTTCGCCATAGGCACCCGCCGGCAGGCCGGGACGCTTCACCAGGCCGAGATCGAGCGCGATGAAATAGAAGGACGAGCCGATCCAGGCGATCGCGGTGATGACGTGCAGCCAGCGCACGGCAAAGGCCAGCCATTCCCAGGCCAAGGCATATTCGTACATCAGGGTCCCCAGCTTCTTTTTCTGAATTATCAGCACAGTTCACGGTCGAGGGCAAAAGCTTTCAGAGAAGCGCCCCCAGGAGTTCGGCGGCGACGAGGGCCGCGATGACTTCCGGCCGCTTGTCCCGGACGGCGGTGCCACCGATTGGCAGCACCAGCCGGTCGAGAAGAGCGGATGAAAGCCCCTGCCGCGCCAGATCATGGGCAAAGACTCCGCGCTTGGTCTTCGAGCCGATCATTCCGACATAGGCGAGGTCGGCCCGCTTCAGGGCCTCGGTCGCAATGAGGAAATCCAGCGCATGGTCGTGGGTGAGGATGATTGCCGCACCTCCGGGACGGATCTCGGTCACGACGGATTCCGGGATCGCCACCAGCCGCGATTCCAAGGCCGTCGGCAGGCCCTCGACCTCCTCCGCGCGGCTCTCCACCATCACCACCCGGAACGGCAGGGGCGCCAGTGAGACGGCGAGCGCCCGCCCGACGTGCCCTCCACCGAAGACATAGACGTCGGGATGCTGACTCCGCTGCGCCGCTTGGCGCGCTGCAAGCGTCGCTCTGCCCGCAGCGTCCAAGCGGCTGAGCGCGACCTCGACCACGCCGCCGCAGCACTGCCCGGTCTCGGGACCCAGCGTGACGACCATCGATCCCTCGGCCTCCCGACCCTTGAGGATCGCCCGGGCCCGGTCGATCGCCGAAAATTCGAGATTGCCGCCCCCGATCGTGCCCCAGAGCGCCGTCTCGGAGACCAGCATGAAGGTGCCGGCCTCGCGCGGCGTCGATCCCTTCGTCGCGGTGATATCCGCGAGCACAAGGTCGGCAGGCTGGGACAGGAAAGTGTCGAAACTCATCAATCGACCACCTTCGCCCGGGGTGACGCCGCACGCACCGGCGACTCTCAGTCCGCTGCCCGCAACCGCTCCACCGCCATCAGCACGCGCTCGGGCGTGGCGGGTGCGTCAAGTTTCGGGCAGAGGCGATAGTCGGCCACCGAGGCGACGGCCATGGAAAGGGCCTCGAGAACCGAGACGCCAAGCATAAAGGGCGGTTCGCCGACCGCCTTGGAGCGCCCGATCGTCATCTCGCGGTTCTCGGACCACTCGGCGAGCCGGACATGGAAGTCGCGCGGCCGGTCGGAGGCGAGCGGGATCTTGTAGGTCGAGGGTGCATGGGTGCGGAGCCGCCCCCGGTCGTCCCACCACAATTCCTCCGTCGTCAGCCAGCCCATGCCCTGGACATAAGCGCCCTCCACCTGGCCCTTGTCGATCGCCGGATTGAGCGACTTGCCGACGTCGTGCAGGATGTCGGCGCGGTCGACCATGTATTCGCCGGTCAAGGTGTCGATCGAGACCTCCGAGACCGAGGCGCCATAGGCATAGTAGAAGAAAGGCCGGCCCTGGCCGCGCGCCCGGTCCCAATGGATCTTCGGCGTCTTGTAGAAGCCGGCCGCCGAGAGATGCACGCGGGCCATATAGGCCTGCTTGACGAAGTGGGCGAAGGGCACTTCCTCCTTGCCGATCCGCACCCGGTTCGGCAGGAAATGCACGTCGGCAACCGGCACCTGCCAGCGCTCCGCGGCAAAGGAATAAAGCCGGTCCTTGATCTGGCGGGCGGCGTCCCATGCCGCCATGCCGTTGAGGTCGGAACCGGACGAGGCAGCCGTCGCGGAGGTGTTCGGCACCTTCGCCGTGGTCGTCGCCGTGATCTTCACGCGCTCGATGTCGATCTGGAACTCGTCGGCCAGGACCTGCGCCACCTTGGTATAGAGCCCCTGCCCCATCTCGGTGCCGCCGTGATTCAGATGGACCGACCCGTCCTGGTAGAGATGGACGAGCGCGCCGGCCTGGTTGAAGGGCGTGAAGGTGAAGGAAATCCCGAACTTCACGGGGGTCAGCGCGATGCCCTTGCGGATCACCTTCGAGGTCTTGTTGAAGTCGATGATCGCCCGCCGGCGGGCCTGATAGTCCGACGACGTCTCGAGCTCGTCGACGATGCGATGGATGACATTGTCCTCCACCTTCTGGTGATAGGGTGTCAGGCAGCGCTCGTCGCCGTCGGCGGCATAGAAGTTCTTCTTGCGGATCTCCAGCGGATCGACGCCGATCGCGTAGGCGATTTCCTCGATCATCCGCTCGGCGCCAACCAGTCCCTGCGGTCCGCCGAAGCCGCGGAAGGCGGTGTTGGAGACAGTATGGGTCTTGATCGGCTCGGATGTCAGCAGCACGTCGGGATAGAAATAGGCGTTGTCGGCATGGAACAGCGCCCGGTCCGTGACCGGCCCGGAGAGATCCGACGAAAAGCCGCAGCGTGCCGCATAATTGGCCTTGACCGCGTGGATGCGTCCATCGTCGTCGAAGCCGACATCGTAGTCGACGAGGAAGTCGTGCCGCTTGCCGGTCATGACCATATCCTCGTCGCGGTCGGGACGGAACTTGACCGCCCGGCCGAGCCGCTTGGCGGCGAGCGCCGAGAGCGCGGCGAACTGGTTGCCCTGCGTCTCCTTGCCGCCGAAGCCGCCGCCCATGCGCCGGGTGTTGACGGTGACGGCATGGACCGGGATCTGCAGGATGTTCGCAACCATGTGCTGCACCTCGCTCGGATGCTGCGTCGAGGACCAGACGGTGACCTCGTCGTCCTCGCCGGGAATGGCGAGCGCGATGTGGCTTTCGAGGTAGAAATGTTCCTGGCCGCCGATCCGCATCGAGCCCTGCAGGCGCCGCGGCGATCGTTCCAGCGCCGCAGCAGCGTCGCCGCGCTTGAGCGTCAGGGGGTCGGTAACGAGCGGCAGGCCCTGTTCGCGCGCCGTGACGATATCAGTGGCATGCGGCAGGTCGTGATAGGTGAACCTCGCCTTGCGGGCCGCCGCCCGCGCAATCTCGCGGGTCACGGCGACGACGGCAAACACCATCTGTCCGTGGAACTCAATGCGCTTTTCAGCGAGCAGCGGCTCGTCGCCGCGGTGGTTCGGACCGATGTCGTTGTGACCAGGGATGTCCTCGTGCGTCAGGACGAGCACCACGCCGGGGGTCGCCCGGACCTCCGCGAGATCGAGCGACAGAATGTCGGCATGGGCCCGGTCGGAGAGGCCCGCCGCCATGTGCAGGGCGCCCTCGGGCAAGGGCATGTCGTCGATATATTCGGCTTCGCCGCTGACATGCTTGTGCGCGGAATCGTGGCGCAGGTCGCGGTGGACGCCGCCGGAAATCTCTTCTCTGTGAAGCGCGATATCGACCTTGTTCATGCCCGGCCTCCGGCAGAAAAGCGCGTCAGTTCGGCAGTCTCGCCCTCGCCCTCGAGGAAAAAGCGCAGGATGAGGTTCTTCGCCGCCGTCATCCGGTAGTCGGCGGTGGCACGCCAGTCGCTGAGCGGCTGGAAGTCGCTGTCGAGAGCGGCCATAGCAGCACGGGCCGCGCCTTCGTTCCAGGCCTTGCCGACGAGAGTCGCCTCGGCGGCGCTCGCACGCTTCGGCGTTCCCGCCATCCCGCCATAACAGAGGCGCGCCTCGACCACGACATCGCCCTCCAGGCGCAGGAAGAAGGCGCCGAGGACGGCCGTGATGTCCTCGTCGCGGCGCTTGGAGATCTTGTAGACGGAAAACCTGGTGTCGTCGGGCAGGACGGGCACCGTGATGCTCTCGACGAATTCGTGCCGTTCGCGATCCTGCTTGCCATAGGCGATGAAGAAATCTTCGAGGGCGAGGCGCCGCACGCCCTCCTGCGAGCGGAGTTCGAGCTCGGCGCCGAGCGCGATCAGGGCCGGCGGCATGTCGCCGATCGGCGAGCCGTTGGCGATATTGCCGCCGATCGTGCCCATATTGCGCACCTGCCGGCCGCCAATGCGCGGGATGAGCTTGCCGAGCGCGGGATAGCGCTCCCCCAGCAGGCCGAGCGCCTGGGAATAGGTGACGCCGGCGCCGATGCGCAGGGCTTCCGGCGCCAGCACGGTCTCCTGCAGCGCGGCGATGCCACCGACGAACACGACCGGATTGATCGGCCGCATCTGCTTGGTGACCCAGAGCCCGACATCCGTCGAGCCCGCGACGACGGTGGCATGCGGATGGGTTGCCAGGATCTCGGCAAGCTCGGCCGGGGTGGCCGGAACATAGAGGGCATCATCGCCGGCTGCGATTCTTACCGGGCCGGAAGCGGCGATCTCGGCGAGCTCGGCCTTGACGCGGGCGCGGGTCGCCTCGATCGGGTCGAAGACATCAGAGGGACGGATGCGGGCCGCCATCTCCGCCGCCCGGACGATCGGCTCGTAGCCGGTGCAGCGACAGAGATTGCCCTGGAGCGCTTCCTCGATCGCGGCGCGGCTGGGATTGGATTGGGTCAGCCAGAGGCCATAGAGCGACATCACGAAGCCGGGCGTGCAGAAACCGCATTGCGAGCCGTGGCAATCGACGAGTGCCTGCTGTACCGGATGCAGCTTGCCATCGCGCGCCTTGAGATGCTCGACCGTGACGACATGGGTCGCATGCAGCGAACCCATGAAGCGAATGCAGGCATTGACGCTTTCATAGACCAGTTCGCCAGCGACGAGACGCCCGACCAGCACGGTGCAGGCGCCGCAATCGCCCTCGGCGCAGCCTTCCTTGCTGCCCGTCAGGCGGCGCTCGAGCCTCAGCCAGTCGAGCAAGGTCTGCCGCGGCGGGACGCCCTCCAGCGCCACATCTTCCCCGTTCAGGATGAACCGGATCCTGTCCCCGAATGCGATCGTCATCATCGTCCGCGTTGTTGTTGTTCTTGCGCACAGCCTGTGCGCAGTCGCGGAAAATCGCAAGAGGCTTATTTTTACCAGAAGGTAAAAAGTTGTCGGTGCAGCGCGGGCGGGGGATCCATCGCGCGACAAAGCCGCGGCGGTGCGAGGCCGCGGAAGAATGTCATCGGATATCGAACATCACCCATCCGCACCCAGGCGCGGATGGGGATCTTCGAGGGACTGTACCGGTCAGGCGACGAACTGCTTGTCCTTGAGCGACGCGCCGAACCCGTCGATCACCTCGGACACGGCACCCCAGTTCTTGAGCGACTTCATTCGCTCCAGCCAGGCCTTGACGTTCGGATATTTCGAGAGGTCGAAGCGGATGAGCTCGCCCGCCGCAACGAAACCGGCGCCGAGATAGTCGGCGATCGTGATCGAGTCGCCGAGGAGATAGGGATTGCCCTTGCCGAGATAATGGTCGTTCAGCACCGAGAGCCAGAAGGCGACCTTGTCGCGTCCCCATTCCAGCGCCACCTTCTGTCCCTCCTCGGACGGACGCTTGTGATGCGGGAACAGTTGCGGATAGAGCAGATTGTAGGCCCAGTCGCGGTAGAAGCCGGTATTGAACCAGTCCATGACCTCGTTGACGCGGGCCCGCGCCTTCAGGTCCTTCGGATATTCCGGCATGTCGAACTTGTCGGCGAGATATTTCAGGATGGCCGAGCACTCGGTCATCCGGAGATCACCGTCCTCGAGCACCGGCACCTGCCGGCTCGGATTGATCGAGACAAACGGATCCTGGTGATGGGCGCCGACCATCAGGTCGACAACCTCTTCTTGGACGTAGAGGCCCTTCTCGGCGATCAAGAGCCGGATCGGCCGGCTGGTCTGCGATACGGGATGCATATAGAGCTTCATCGTTTCCTCCATCGATTTTGCCCAGCCTGGACTCTGGGACGGCCCTGGTAGTGTCGTGAGCGGATTGGGTCATGCGGCGCGGTAGGGGTCCTTGGGACCGCGATCGGTCGAGAGCGAACCGCGATTGCGCGCAGTCATCGCCTCGATCGCATCGGCGAGATGGATCTCCGCGATATTGTAGTCGCCGCGTGCCACGCGGATCTTGTGCGCCTCCAGCATGACGTCGCCATGGCTGTAGCCGAAGGGCGGCTCGAAGCGATAGGACGCGAGTTCGATCAAGAGCCCGAGCGGGTCGTTGAAGTAGATCGAATCCATGAAGCCGCGGTCTTTCGGCCCCGAATGCTTGATGCCGCGTTCGTCGAGACGTTCGACCGCCTGCCGGAAGGTCGCCTGCGACACCGAAAAGGCGAGATGGTGCACGCAGCCGATGTCGGTCGGCGTCCGCGACGGCTCGGGCTTCCGTGTATCGTCGGTGAAGATGGTGATCAGCCGGCCGTCGCCGGGATCGAAATAGAGGTGGCTCTCACTCGCCTTGTCGAGATTGGGCTGCTCGAAGACGAAGGGCATGCCGAGCACGCCTTCCCAGAAATCGATCGACGTCTGCCGGTCGGCGCCGACAATGGTGATGTGATGCACGCCCTGCGTCTGTAGCTTTCTCATGTCTCCTCCTCCCTTCGCCGTCAGTCGACGGCCTTGGACCAGTCCACCAGCTTGGACTTGTAGTCACTGCGCGGCAATGTCCCCCATGGGACCAGCACGATCTCTGTTGTCACGACCAAGACGTCGCGGATCCGCTGCCGGATCCTGTCGGCGAGGTCCGGTGCTGCCCCCTCGCCTTCGGCGAGTTCGACCACGACGGGCAGCGGCGGCGCCTGCTTGACGCCGCGCACCGGCGGGCGGATCGAGATGACGCCGCTGACGGCGGGACGGAAGCCGTCCACCACCTCGCGCACCGCCGTGGGGAACAGGTTCACCCCGCGCACGATCAGCATGTCGTCCGTCCGCCCGATGCACCGCACGCGGGGTGCGGTTCGCCCGCAGGCGCAGAGGCCGGTGCTGACGCGGACATGATCGCGGCTGCGGAAGCGCAGAAGCGGCGCCGCACGATGGCGGAGATGGGTATAGACGAGTTCCCCCTCGGCGCCGTCTTCCAAGGGCCGCGCCTCGCCGGTATCGGGATCGATGAGCTCGACATGCACGAAGCCGCGGCCGGAAAAATGCATCCCCGCCTGCGCTTCGCATTCGCCCCAGAGCGAGACCGAGATGTCGCCGATCCCCATGGCTTCGGTGACCTTGGCGCCCCAGGCGCTTTCGAGACGCGCCCGGAGGCCCGGTTCGCCACCGCCGGGTTCCCCCGCCACGAGGATGCGCGATATCGACGAGCCGGCAATATCGATGCCCCGCGCCTCGGCCCATTCGGCGAGATGAAGCGCATAGGATGGCGTGCAGCCAAGGATCTCCGGCTGGAGAAGCTGAACCGCGGCCATCAGCCTTTCCGTATTGCCCGAACCGACGGGGATCTGGCAGAGATCGAGGGCATTAAAGGCATCGAGCGTCGCGCCCGCGACGAAGGGACCGGCATTGTAGGTCGACACCATTCGCTGTCCCCGGGCAAGGCCCGAGGCGGCATAGGAGCGGCAGGATGTCTCCACCCAGTTGGCGAGGTCGGATCGGGTGAGCGGAATATAGCTCGGCGTGCCGGTCGTGCCGCTGGTCGAGTAGATGCGGATGATGTCGCTCATCGGCGCGGCGAGATGGCTGCCGATTGGCTCCGCCTCGCTGCGGCACGCGCGGAGCTCGTCCTTCTCGGTCAGCGGCAATGTGGCGATCCGGTCCAGTCCGCCGACGCTGTCGGCGTCGGCGAAGCCCGCGGCGGAGAGCTTTTCCCGGTAGAAACGGGACCGGGCGAGAAGATAGTCGATCTGGGCCCGATAGTGTCGCTCGTCGGCGGCAGCCTGCTCCGCCCAGGGAAGGGTTTCGACAGCCGGATTGTGCATCAGGCCTCTCCGTCCGGCAGATAGCTGATCGCGGCCTCGGCATGGGAGGCCATGAGAAAGCCGATCGGGCGCGCCTGCTCCTCCGCAAGATGCGCCAGCAGTCCGGCGGTGCGGGCGAGGATCGGGATCGCCTTGATCATGGTCCTGGGAAAGCCGAGATCGAGCAGGACAGCGGCGATCGCCATCGAGACGTTCATCGGCAGCGGCTTGCCCCAGGCGGAAGCGACAGCGCGGGCTGTCTCGCGGGCGAGCGCCACATGGGCGCCGGCAACAGCCCGTGCATCGGCGAGCGCGAGAATTCGTTCGGCGCGCGGATCGACCGGTTTGTGCAGCGGGTGCCCGAAGCCCGGCACCTTGCCGCCCGAGGACCGTAGTCTTTCGACCATGGCCTGCACCGCATCCGCGGGCGTAATCCCGCCCTGCGTCACCGCGGCCTGCGCCTGCGAAAGGAAGTCGCCGCAGATCTCCGCCGTCCCCAGAACGACCGTGCCGCAGCCGAGGATGCCGGCCGCGACGGCGGCCTGCAGGCAGGACGGATCGGCCGCAAGGGTCATGCGTGCCGCCTGGTTGGTCGGCACCAGTCCATGCTCGGCGATCGAGACGAGCAGCAGGTCGAGGAACCATGCCTGGTCGTTGGTCGCTTCCTGCCCGGTCAGCAGGAGATGAAAATATTGTGTGAAGGACAGCCGTCCCATCAGATCGGTGCAGAGATCGCGGCCGCGAACTGTTACGCTGGCTGCGTCGGCCGTGCTGATCGACGTCGTCGCCGGTCCCGCTTTGCCGATAAGCATGTCATCCTCCCCGATGGCACTTGCTGTCGACAATATTGTATACAATTATGAGAAAGGCAACAGGAATCGTGCGTGGCGAGGAGGCGGAGCTGGCGATACCGGAGGACAGGGCGACCGAAGCCCATGGCGGCAAGGAGCACTCCGTGGCCGACTATCTGAGCAACGCCATCCTGAGCGGGCGCTATGTTCCCGGCCAGCGGCTGGTGGAGGCGGAGTTGACGGGCATTCTGGGCGTAAGCCGAAGCCCTGTTCGCGAGGCCTTCCGGCGCCTGTCGGCGGCGGGACTGCTCGAAATCGTGCCCAATCGCGGCGCGGTCGTCCGCCGGCTGTCGAAGGTGGAGGCGCTCGAGCTGTTCGAGATCCGCACCGAACTCGAGGCGCTCGCCGTTCGCCGGGCCTCCGCCAACATGGCGTCGCTTGCGGTACGCGACACGTTCGAGGCGGCGATCCTGCCGATCTGGGACACCGCGACACGCCATTCCACCGCCGACTATCTGCGCGAGAACCAGCAGTTCCACGCCGCCGTCATCGCCGCGGCCGGCAACGGCCAGCTCATCAAGCTGAACCAGCAGCTCCAGCTGTCGCTCATTCTCGCCCAAATGAGCGGCTCGCTCACCTCGCCGGTCATCGCTGCTTCTCTGCATGAACATCGCGTGATCGCCTCGGCGATCCGCGCCGGAGATGCGAGCGCCGCCGACGAGGCGATTCGCGAGCATCTCAGCCGGGCCCGCGCGTTCCTGCGCGCCATGCCGGACGACCTTTTCCGCCGCGACGACTGACACCGAGCCGTGGTCCGCGGCAGGCCGTCTGCGCGACCGATAATGCTCGTTTGTTTTCCTTTGACTTTCGTTTTCAGTTCATATTGAACTTCGAACGAGACAGTCAGGATGAGGGAGGATCCGATGGCCGGCTACGTGCTTGCAATCGATCAGGGCACGACGTCGAGCCGTGCGATCGTGTTCGACGACACCATGCGTGCGGTCGGATCCGGACAGAAGGAATTCACCCAGATCTTCCCGCAGTCGGGCTGGGTGGAGCATGATCCGGAGGAGATCTGGACCTCGGTTGTCAGCGTCGTCAGGACGGCGATCGACAAGGCCGGCATCGCGGCTTCCGACATCGCGGCGATTGGCATCACCAACCAGCGCGAAACCGTCGTGGTCTGGGATCGGGCGACGGGAGAGCCGATCCACAATGCCATCGTCTGGCAGGACCGCCGCACCGCGCGCCTCTGCGACGCCCTGAAGATCAAGGGTCTCGAGAAGAAGTTCACCAAGAAGACCGGCCTGCTGCTCGATCCCTATTTCTCCGGCACCAAGCTCTCCTGGCTGCTCTCGAAGGTCAAGGGCGCCCGGGCGCGCGCGGCCAGGGGCGAACTCTGCTTCGGCACGATCGACACGTTCCTGCTCTGGCGCCTGACCGGCGGCCGGTCCTTCCTCACCGACGCGACCAACGCCTCGCGCACCTTGATCTACAACATCGCCGAGAACCGCTGGGACGCGGAACTGCTCGATATCCTCGACATTCCCGCCGCCATCCTGCCCGAGGTCCGCGACTGCGCAAGCGACTTCGGCATGACCGAGAAGAGCCTCTTCGGCGCCGAGATCCCGGTAACAGGCATTGCCGGCGATCAGCATGCCGCGACCATCGGCCAGGCCTGCTTCAAGCCCGGCATGATGAAGTCGACCTACGGCACCGGCTGCTTCGCGCTCCTCAACACCGGCACGGACCTTGTCCCTTCCAAGAACCGCCTGCTGACCACCATCGCCTACCGGCTCGACGGCGAGACGACCTACGCGCTGGAGGGTTCGATCTTCATCGCCGGCGCCGCGGTCCAGTGGCTGCGCGACGGGCTCCGGGTCATCAAGTCGGCGGCGGATTCAGCAGCGCTCGCCGAGAAGGCCGATCCCAGCCAGAACGTCTATCTCGTGCCGGCCTTCGTTGGCCTCGGCGCGCCCTGGTGGGATGCCGATGCCCGCGGCGCCATCTACGGCCTGACCCGCAATTCCGGCCCGGAGGAAATTACCCGCGCGGCGCTGGAAAGCGTCTGCTACCAGACGCGCGACCTGCTCGACGCCATGCACAAGGACTGGAAGAGCGAGGAGACGCGCGAAACCGTGCTCCGCGTCGATGGCGGCATGGTGGCCTCCGACTGGACCATGCAGTGCCTGGCCGACATTCTCGATGCCCCCGTCGACCGGCCGAAGGTGCTGGAGACCACCGCGCTCGGCGCCGCCTGGCTTGCCGGCTCCCGCGCCGGCGTCTGGCCCGACCGCAAGGGCTTCGCCGAGAAATGGGCGCTGGAGCGGAAGTTCGAGCCCCGGATGGACGACAAGACGCGCAACGCCAAGCTCAAGGGCTGGAAGGACGCCGTCCGGCGGACGCTGACCGCGGGGTGATCAGCGATACGGATTGACGATAGTCAGCCGCCCATCGATCGATTGCCCGTGCTGCATATCTTCGGAATAGAGCGTGTCGCAACCGGCCTGAAGTGCGGCGGCGACGATCAGGGAGTCGTAGATCGCGTAGCCGTAGCGTTCGGCGATGTTCAGTCCAAGTTCATGCGTCTCGATCGGATGGGGCATGATTTCGCAAGCGGTCCTGATCCGCGCGAGGAACTCCCGCACCTCGCCCCAGGTGAATCGATACTTGCGCTTCAGGACGTGGGTGACTTCGTTGAGAACCTGAACGCTGGCGAAGCAGCCGCTTCTCAGCAGGTTGTCGCTGCGTTCGGCTTTGATCGCGTCGGCTGACGCCAGATAGAGCACGACATTGCTATCGACGAACCTACCTGGCATTCGCCTCCTCCCGATCGAACTTGAAATCCGCCGGCAAGCGTCCTCTGAATTTCTTCAGCATGTCAAGCGCCTCGTCCCGCGTCGGTTTCCGCGCGAAATCGAGACCGCTCGAGCCCGAAACCTTGACATCAACCTCGTCCCCGGCCTTCAGCCCGAGTTCTTCGACAACGGCGGCAGGCAGGCGGACGGCGAGGCTGTTGCCCCATTTGGCGACACGCATGATGGCCTCCATGATATCCACCTTTCGGAATGTATATCCTGGCGCCCTTGATTTCAACGACGGTTGCAGATTAGGTGTCGCTGAAATCGATGCAAGCGATCCGGAGACCTGCCATGCTCTACGCCATCCTCTGCTACAACGAGGAAGATGTGGTGCAGGCCTGGTCGCCCGAGGAGGACGCCGCGACGATGGAGCGGCTCCACGCCGTGGAGAGGCGCATGACGGCAGCAGGAAAGCTCGGTCCCGTGGCGCGGCTGCAGCCGACACCGACCGCCAAGACCCTGCGCAAGAAGGGCAAGGAGCAGATCCTCATCGACGGACCCTTCGCCGAAACCAAGGAACAGTTCCTCGGCTTCTTCGTGATCGAGGCTGCCGACATGGACGAGGCCGTGGCGATCACCCGCCAGTTCGCGGAGGCCAATCCCGGCACCGGCGCCTATGAGATCCGGCCAGTCCTGCTCTATCATCCGGACGAGCGATAGGTCCGGGCTGCACGGGTCGCGCCTGGGCCGGGGCCGCAGGATCGATCCTCCTGCAGGCCCTCAGAAAAAAGATCCGCGCCGGCTGTCGGATCGGCCGGGGTCGCTTCGTCGTCAGGCCATAGACCAAGACAGACCAGGAGGACCACCATGACCGAAGCCGACAACGACCACAGCCTCACGCTCACCCGCGTCTTCGATGCGCCGGCTGCAGACGTCTATCGCTGCTGGACCGAACCGGAGCTGATGAAGCAATGGTTCACGCCGCGTCCCTATACCACGCCCGTCGTCGAGACCGATGTCCGGGCGGGCGGCGCGAGCTTGATCGTCATGCAGGACGAGGCCGGCAACCAGTATCCGAACCGCGGCGTCTATCTCGAAGTCGTGCCGAACCGGAAGATCGTCTTCACCGATGCCTTCACCTCGGCTTGGATGCCCTCGGCCAAACCCTTCTTCGTCGGCGAGATCCATTTCGAAGAGGAAAACGGCAAGACGAGATACACCGCAATCGCCCGGCACTGGACCAAGGAAGACAAGGAGAACCACGAGAAGATGGGTTTCCACGAAGGCTGGGGCGCGGCCGCCGATCAGCTCGCCGCTGTCCTGAAGACTCTCTGAGCGGGGCCGCGGCGATGACCACGATCGACATGACGCCGGACGCCGCCCGGCCCGGCAGGGCAAGCCGCATCAGCGGCTGGGTGCTCAGCGGCCTGCTGATCGCCTTCCTGCTGTTCGACGGCGCAATCAAGCTCGTGCCGTTGCAGGTGGTGCTCGACACGAGCGCCGCGCTCGGCCTGCCTGCCGATCCCGGCTCGGCACGCATGCTCGGCGTGCTCACACTTCTCTCCACTCTCCTCTACGCGATACCGAGGACATCGGTCCTCGGTGCCATCCTCATGACCGGCTATCTCGGCGGCGCGGTCGCCACGCATGTCCGAATCGGCAGCCCGCTGTTCTCGCATGTGCTGTTCGGGGTCTATCTGGGACTGTTCGCCTGGGGTGGCCTGTGGCTTCGCGAGCCGCGGCTCAGGGCGCTGATCCCGCTGCGGGCATGACGCGCCCTTCGGCGCTTGTTGATGCCGTCGACCGGCGACTGCGGCCTTTGGGGCGCTAGCGCATATGCCGTACGCGACCCCGCGCCCAACGACTTGACTCTTTTGGGAGGCTGAACATCTATTCGGAAGCATACATTCGTGTGATTACAGCCAGCCGGAGCGAACCATGGGGAAGATCAGTTTCAAGGCACTGATTCCAGACGATACCTATGTCCTGCAGGAATATCCCGAGCTCATGGTGGCGACCAATCCCACCAAGACCGGTTTTGACATCGTGGACCCGGATGGCGGCTATCTCAACCATATTCAGGTTCACGGCCACGATCTGGCATACAAGAACGGCTTTCTGGTCAAGGGAACCATCACGCGGGTCGAGTTCCTCGACGGCGATGATCTTCCCTACCTGACCATGACAAAGCTCAACATCAAGGCTGACGGCAACCTCGATCTCGCCAACATCAATCCCACCACTCAGTTTGAGTTCTTCACCGCCGGAAGCGATATGGTGACCGGTTCGACCGAGTCCGACACTCTGGTCGCATTCGGCGGCACCAATACGATCAAGGGGCTCGACGGGGACGACACGCTCGTTAGCAGCGGCCGAGACACCCTGACTGGTGGCCTGGGCTCCGACATCTTTGCCTTTGCGCCGCAATACGTCATTGCCAACAATCGGAGCGTCAGGGTCACCGACTTCGATGCCGTCGGTGGCGGCGCAGATCAGGACTATGTCTACTTCGACCAAGCAGAGATCGGCACGCCGAGAATCTATGCTGACCATCGCAATACGGTGCTGGACTTCGGTCAGAATTACACCGTGACGCTCGTTGGGGTCGACCGCGGCGATTTTTCTGTCGCCGAGGATTTCAAGACGCCTTGGATCTTCGACCACTGAATGGCAGCCGGAATCCGCACGTCGCGCCTCGGCGAACGCAGCGTTCTGCCTCGTTAGGCTTTTCATTTGCGGTGGAAATCGCCATGTAGCTGGCACCAGACATCCCGGAGCCCGACATGGAACTTGGTCTTTATACCTTCGCCGACGTCAATCCCGAAGCCGCAGCCGGCGAACGTGGCCGCGACGCCGCCGAGCGCGCCAGGCACCTGCTCGAGGAGATCGAGCTGGCCGACCAGGTGGGTCTCGACGTCTTCGGCCTCGGCGAACATCACCGGCCCGACTACATGGCATCCGCCCCCTCCGTTCTGCTCGCGGCCGCGGCGACCCGGACGAAGACCATCCGCCTGACCAGCGCCGTCACCGTGCTGAGCTCCGACGATCCGGTGCGCGTCTACCAGCAATATGCGACGCTCGACCTCGTCTCGAACGGCCGGGCCGAGATCATGGCGGGTCGCGGCTCCTTCATCGAGAGCTTCCCGCTCTTCGGCTACAATCTCGACGACTATGACGAGCTGTTCTCCGAGAAGCTGGACCTGCTGCTCGCCATCCGCGACAACGAGAAGGTCACCTGGTCGGGCGCCATGCGGCCGCCGATTCAGGGCCGGGGCGTCTATCCGCGGGCGCTGCAGGAGAAGCTGCCGATCTGGATCGCCGTCGGCGGCACGCCGCAATCGGTGGCCCGGGCCGGCTATCTCGGCCTGCCGCTGGCACTCGCGATCATCGGCGGGGAGCCCGCACGCTTCGCGCCGCTCTTCGATCTCTACCGGGAGGCCGCTCGCAAGGGCGGGCAGGATCCGGCCAGCCTCAAGACTTCGATCAACGTCCACGGCTTCATCGCCGATACCGACCAGGCGGCCTTCGACCAGTATTACGAACCCTCGACCTCGGTCATGAACCGGATCGGCCGCGAGCGCGGCTGGGGTCCATCGGGCCGGGCGCATTACGACGCCTCGACCTCGCCGCGCGGCGCGCTTTTCATCGGCGGACCGGAGCGGGTGGCCGAGAAGATCGTCGCCCACCAGCGCATCTTCAGGAACGACCGCTTCCTCTTGCAGATGGCGCTCGGGCTGATGCCGCACGACCAGCTGATGCGCGGCATCGAGCTCTATGGCACCAAGGTCAAGCCGCTTGTCGAAGAGATGCTCGCCGACCATCCCGTTGACGCGGTGGCCGAATGACCGCATAGAGCGGCGCGAACAACCGGGAAAGCCACCATGGTCGTCTCCAACGACAGCGAACTCCAGGGCCTCAAGGAGATCGGGCGCATCTGCGCCGCGACGCTGAATGCCATGGCCGCCGCCATGGAGCCGGGCATGACGACCAAGGAGCTCGACGATCTCGGCCGCAAGCTGCTCGAGGAGGCCGGCGCGGAATCGGCGCCGGAGACCTGCTACCAGTTTCCCGGCGCCACCTGCATCAGCGTCAACGAGGAAGTGGCGCACGGCATTCCGGGCGAGCGCGTTCTGCAGCCCGGTGACCTCGTCAATATCGACGTGTCCGCGGTGAAGGACGGCTTCTTCTCCGACACCGGCGCCTCCTTCGTCCTGCCGCCCGGCCATGCGCGGGTGGAAAAGCTCTGCCGCGACGGCCGCCGCGCACTCTGGACGGGGCTGCAGCAGGTCAAGACCGGTCGGCCCTATGCCAAGATCGGCGAGGCGATCGGCGCCTTCGCCGCAAAGCACCGCTACACGCTGATCCAGAATCTCGCGAGCCACGGCGTCGGCCGCTCGCTGCACGAGGAACCGGCGGAACTCTCGACCTGGCCGGACGCGACCGAGCGCCGGATCATCGAGGACGGCCAGGTCTTCACGATCGAGCCCTTCCTGTCGCTCGGCGCCCACTGGGCCGAGAGCAGCAAGGACCCCTGGACGCTGCTCGCCGAGCCGAAGGCCTTGACGGTACAGTACGAGCACACGATCGCCGCGACGCGGAACGGACCGCTGATCCTGACGCTGGCGGAATAGACGAACCCGCGCAACCGCCGGATTTCTTACATTTTCTCCACCTTCGCCGGGCGCCATTGAAGCGCCTGACATTCTGCAATACGGTCGCGCCGAATTTCGGTGCTTCGTGGCAATTTGTTGCGAGGACAACAAGGAGCTCGCCGCTTGTTCCATTCTTTCTATCCCCGACCGAGGCTTCTTCTTTTAAGCATGCTGGCTTGGCTGGCAGTAGCCCTGACTGTCTGGTTTGGTTTTGGTTCCTCAATTGCGAGTGCTGTGGGTCTGCCGTTTTCGCCTCCGGGCGCTGAGCCTACAATCGGGCTTCGTTACTTTGTCACTAATGACAATCTTTTTTTCTACGGCTTTTTCCTATTCTTTCTCGTGGCGTTCTGCCTTGCTTGGCACATGGTGGCAGGGGATCACCCTTGGAAGCTGTGGTCAATATGGGGCACAGCTTTTATAATATTCTTTGTCTATTGCACAGTTGATATCAGCGTCGCCATAACCTACTGGCGTGGCCCGCACTACGATCTCCTTGTAAAGGCGGTGTCTATACCGAACAAGATGCAGGTAACGCCTGGAGAGATATACGCAAGCGCCAGCATATTCTTCGAGCTAGCTAGTATTTATATAGTTCTTGCAGTATTTTACACTTTTTTTGTGAGCCACTATCTTTTCAGGTGGCGCACAGCCATGACGAACCTTTATTATTCGAACTGGGAACGTGTTCGGAATATTGAGGGGGCCTCCCAGCGTATCCAAGAAGATACGGACAGGTTTTCACGGACGATGGAGGATCTGGGCACAAGCGCCATACAGTCCTTCATGACGCTGATCGTCTATCTACCCTTGCTCACGTTTCTCTCTTCAAAGGTGAAGGAGTTGCCTATCGTCGGCGAGGTACCGTATCCGCTTGTCGTGGCAGCTGTTTTCTGGTCTGTCTTCGGTACCCTTTTGATGATCGTTGCCGGGGTCAAGTTGCCCGGACTTGAATTTCAAAAGCAGCGTGTCGAAGCTGCTTTCAGGAAAGAGCTTGTTTATGGCGAAGATCACGCAGAGCGAGCTCAACCCGCATCCGTCAAAGAACTTTTTGCCAATGTCCGCAAGAACAGCTTCCGGATGTTCGGTCACTACATGTACTTTAATGTATTCCGCTATCTATACCTGCAGACCGATTCTATATTTCCGACGTTGATCATGGTGCCCTCGCTCAGTGCGGCCGTTATCACATTTGGATCATTCCAACAGATCAGGGATGCTTTCCAGAACGTGACCAATTCGTTCCAGTATCTTGTCAACTCGTGGCCGACGATGATCGAATTGATCTCCATCTACAAGCGCCTTCAAGCGTTCGAACGAGCGATGAACGACGAACCATTGCCCTCCATGGACCGGGAGTTCATTGAGGCGGGCGAAGAAGAGAATTTCTGACGGAGTTCACAACCCCGAACCCTCGGCCTTCTTGCCGCCCTCGATCATCCCGATCGCCTGCGCATAGCTCACGCAGGCGACGTCGGGCTTGCCGCAGGTCTCTGACAGAAACGTGTCGAGCGCGTTCCAATAGGCGCCGCCGTTCATCTCGACGAAGTGGAAGCCGAGCTGCAGCGGCACGCGCTTGCCCTCGTATTGGCGCTCGAAGGCCGCGCGGAAGGCGTCGAGCGTGCGGGCCTCGAACTGCGGCGCGCGGGCCGGTGAATTCAGGCCGCCGGAATGGCGGATGAAGAGATTGTAGTCCATGCCGATCACCAGCCGTTCGTCGGGTCCCTCGGGGATCCGCGGCAGCGCGAAACGCAGCAGGCTGCCGTCCGTCTCCACCCGCGCTGGTCCCTTGGAAATCAGGCTGGCGTCGTAGCGGAAACCATGCGCCTTGAGCGCCGCGGTCAGGCCCGGGCCGACCGACAGATAGGGCGCGCGAAACCCCTTGATGTCATTACGCACGAAGTCGGCCCAGCCCGGGGGCTCGAGCGCGCCGTAGTCGTTGGCCTTCCAGGCATCGCGGAGCGTCCGGTCGAACGCGTCGAACTCGTGGGTCCATTCGGCCTCCGTCCACTTGCCGCCATCGAAATGGCCGCAGGCATGCGAGCCGATGTCGTGGCCCTCGAGATGCGCCTGCCAGATATGGCCCAGCCGCGCCTGGATCTCGGGCACGCTCTGTGCCCAGCCGGTGGCGGAGCGGCCGGCCTTCTCGCCCGGCGCCTTGTAGGCATGGCGGTCGGCGGGCTTGATCAGATAGGTGCAGGACAGGAAATAGGTGAAATGCGCGCCGGTCTTCTTGGCAAGCTTGCGCGACCGGTTCCAGAGGGCGTTGTCGTGGGCGCCGTCGAAGGAGATGATGACGAGCTGGGTCGGCTTCGCGGCAGGCTTCGGATCGGGCGCAGCGCCCCGCGCGAGACCGGTTGAGGAGAGAAGGGCCAGCGATGCGGCGAGGATCAGGCGCATGGATCATTCCGGGATGGTTGGGGCGCCATCCATCCCGTGCGAATGCGGAGATTTCGTGATCTCAAACCAAGTCCCGATGACGATGACCCATAGGGTCCCATCATCGAGACCTTGGACTTGTCAGATCCTGCCGCAGAAGGCGTCGAGGCCCGAAAGCTCCACCGCCTTGCCGTCAAAGGCCGGATTGAAGCCGGGGATCGCCACGGCCTCCAGCCCTCCGAGCCGCGACGGCAGGGCAAAATGCACCGGCGACCGCGTCAGGTTGAAGACGAAGAGGAAGGTCTCGGCCCCCTTGCTGCGGGTGAAGGCGAGTACGTCCTGGTTGGTCGCCAGGAACTCGATGTCGCCATCGACAAGGGCGGGATGCGCCTTGCGGAACGCGAGCGTCTGGCGGTAATGCGACAGCACCGAACCGGCGATCCCGTCCTGCCGGTCGGCCGCGAGCGGCAGATGCGCCGGCGGAACCGGCAGCCAGGGCTTGACCGAGGAGAAGCCGGCGAAAGGCTCGCCCGCCTCCCAGACCATCGGCGTCCGGCACCCGTCCCTGCCCTTGAAGGCCGGCCAGAAGCGGATGCCGTAGGGGTCGCGGAGATCCTCGAAGGCGAGGTCGGCCTCGGGCAGGCCGAGTTCCTCGCCCTGATAGAGGCAGATCGAGCCGCGAAGCGCCGCGAGCACGCTGAGCGCGAGCTTGGCGATCCGTGCGGGATCGTCCCCTTCCTGGGTGAAGCGGCTCACATGGCGCATCACGTCATGGTTGGAAAAGGCCCAGCAGATCCAGCCGTCCTTGATGCTCTTCTCCACAGCCTCGACGCAGCCGCGGATATGGCCCGCCGAAAAGTCCGGCGACAGCAGGTCGAACGTGTAGCACATGTTGAGCTTGTCGCCGCCGTTGGTATAGGCCGCGACCGTCGACAGCGAGCGGTAGCCGTCGCCCACCTCGCCCACCGTGGCGCGCGCGTCGTACTGGTCGAGAAGCGCCCGGAAGCGCTTGAGGAACGCGATGTTCTCGGGCTGGGTCTTGTCGTGCAGATGGTGCTGGAAGCTATAGGGGTTGGTCTCCGGCGCATCCGCCGTCCCGCCCGCGTGGCTCTTGTCGAGCGGCGGATTGTCCCGGAGCTTGCGGTCGTGGAAATAGAAGTTGACGGTGTCCAGCCGGAAGCCGTCCACCCCGCGGTCGAGCCAGAACTTCACGGTGTCGAGCAGCGCGTCCTGGACGTCGACATTGTGGAAGTTTAGATCGGGCTGCGAGGTCAGGAAGTTGTGCATGTAGTATTGCCGGCGCACCCCGTCCCATTCCCAGGCCGGCCCGCCGAAGATCGACAGCCAGTTGTTGGGGGCGGTGCCGTCCGGCTTCGGGTCGGCCCAGACATACCAGTCCGCCCTGGAATTGTCGCGGCTCGTGCGGCTCTCCTTGAACCAGGGATGCTGGTCGGACGTGTGCGAGATCACCTGGTCGATCATCACCTTTAGGCCGAGCCGGTGGGCCTTGTCGATCAGCGCGTCGAAATCGGCGAGCGTGCCGAAGATCGGGTCGACGTCGCAATAATCGGACACGTCGTAGCCCATGTCGGCCATCGGCGACTTGAAGAAGGGCGAGAGCCAGACGGCGTCGACGCCGAGCGAGGCGGCATGCTCGAGCCGCCGGGCGATGCCGACGAGGTCGCCGCTGCCGTCGCCGGTTGTGTCCTGGTAGGATCGCGGATAGATCTGGTAGATCACCGCCCCCCGCCACCAGGTGCTGTCGGTCTTTGCGGGCGTCTTGCGGGCGGCCATGCGATGTCTCCGTCGTTGGTTCTTCCCCTTTACCGATCACGCGTGATTCCGTAAACGGGCCGAGGCCGTCACGGCCGCGATCGGGGGGAGTTTTCGATGCCGCGCCTGCTGTCCATCGGTGAATGCATGATCGAACTCGCAAGCCTCGGCGGCGATCTCATGCGCAAGGGCTTTGCGGGCGACACCTTCAACACCGCCTGGTATGCAGCCGCCTTCCGGCCCGTCGGCTGGGAAGTGGACTACTTCACAGCGCTCGGCGACGACCACGCCTCGGCCGACATGCTCGCCTTCATGGCGTCATCGGGGATCGGCACCGGCCATATCAGGCGGCTCGCGGGCAAGGCGCCCGGCCTTTACATGATCCATCTCGATCATGGCGAACGCAGCTTCAGCTACTGGCGGAGCGCCTCGGCGGCGCGGCAGCTCGCCGACGAGGCAGGCCCCCTCGCCGCGGCGATCGCCGAAGCCGACATCGTCTATTTCTCGGGAATCACGCTGGCTATCCTGCCGGAGGCCGGGCGGGACACGCTGGTCGGACTCGCGGCAAAGGCGCGCGCGGCCGGCAAGCACGTGGCCTTCGACCCCAATCTCCGGCCGCGGCTCTGGGCGGGCCCGGAGGAGATGCGCGCCGCGATCTCGCGCGCCGCCGCAGCCGCGTCGGTGGTCCTGCCGGGCTTCGACGACGAGGCCGCGCATTTCGGCGACCGGTCGGTGGAGGAGACCATCGCCCGGTATCGCGGTCTCGGGGCCGGTGACGTCGTGGTCAAGGACGGGCCGCGCGGCGCGACGCTCGCGATCGGCGCCAAACGCCTGCACGTGCCGGCCGTTGCCGCGGCCGAGGTCGTCGACACGACCTCAGCGGGGGACAGTTTCAACGGTGGCTACCTGATGCGGCTCGCCGCAGGCGACGAGCCGCCTGCGGCGGCGGCATTTGCCGCGCGACTCGCCGCAGCCGTCATCGGCCATCCGGGCGCCCTGATCGCGCGGGACACCCTCGGCCTCTAAGTCTCGAGGTCACGACGCCGTCATAAGCCTGTAACACAATCGTCGGAAAAGCCACGGCGAAGAAGGCGTCGGCGGATCGGCGCCAGGGCTTGAGGCGAACCGGCGCATGGCCAGGATCACAGTCGTCACCGATGCCTGGCAACCGCAGGTCAACGGTGTGGTCCGGTCGCTGGAAAACACCATTTCCGAAATGCGGCGGATGGGCCACGACATCATGATGGTCACGCCGGACCGGTTCCGCAACGTGCCCCTGCCCTCCTATCCCGAAATCCGCGTCGCGCTCACCACCTTCGGCAAGGTCGCAAGCGAGATCGACCGCTTCCAGCCCTCCTTCGTGCACATTGCCACCGAAGGTCCGCTCGGCTTCTATGCCCGCCGCTGGTGCCTCAAGCGTGGCATGCCCTTCTCGACCAGCTACCATACGCGTTTCCCGGAATATGTCTCAGCGCGCCTGCCGATCCCGGCGAGCCTGCTCTACGGCGTCGTCCGCTGGTTCCACAATGCCGGCAATGTCTGCATGGTCGCGACCCAGAGCCTCGAGGAGGAACTCGCCGCCCGCGGCTTCCGCAATCTCCGGCGCTGGACCCGCGGCATCGACCAGTCGCTCTATGCCCCGCAGCCGTTACAGGACCGCCCGTTCGGCCTGCCGCGTCCGATCTTCCTGCAGGTCGGCCGGGTGGCTGTGGAGAAGAACATTCCCGCCTTCCTCGACCTCGACCTGCCCGGTTCCAAGGTGGTGGTCGGCGACGGTCCGGACCGCGAGAAGCTGGAGCGCGCCTATCCGGACGTCCTGTTCACCGGCGCGAAATTCGGCCGCGATCTCGCCGACGCCTATGCCCAGGCCGACGTCTTCGTCTTCCCGTCGAAGACCGACACATTCGGCAACGTCATCCTGGAGGCCCTCGCCTCGGGTGTCCCGGTGGCCGCCTATCCCGTGACCGGCCCGGCCGACATTCTCGGCGGCCATCCGGACGCCGGCGCGCTCGATACCGATCTCAGGGCCGCCTGCCTCGCTGCGCTCGACGCATCCCGGGAGGGCGCGCGCGCGCTCGCCGAACAGTTCACCTGGGAGGCGGCGACCCGCCAGTTCCTGCAGAACGTCATGCAGGCCAACGGCGTCGGTGCGACCGAGCAGACGCTTTTTCCCGCTCAGGCGGATGCCGGCAGGGCCTGATCGAGATCGGCGACAAGATCCTCAGCCGCTTCGAGCCCGATGGACAGCCGGAAGACACCGCTTCCGGCGAAAGCCCGGTACGACCGGAGCTGCTCGCCTTCGAGCCGGAAGGTCGACGCCATCATCTCCTCGGTGTCGAGATAGACCACTATCGATCGCTGATGGCCGAGCGAAAAGGCGTAGTGCACGACCTTGAGCTCGCGCGCCATACGCTCTGCGGCAGCCTGCTGGTCACCTTTGACGCTGAAGGCGATCATGCCGCCGGAAAGAGCCATCTGTTTTTCGGCCAGGGCCCGCTGCGGATGGCTGTCGAGACCCGGATAGATCACGCGCTCGACCGAAGGACGGCTTTCGAGGAACCGGGCGACACGCGTCGCCGTCTCCGAGATCATCCGCATGCGCGGCACCAGCGTGTCGATGCCGCGGAGGATCAGCCAGGCATTGTGCGCAGAGAGCGTCGCGCCGAGATAGACGCCGGCCCGGGAGCGGATCTTCGCCACCAGCTCACGACTGCCGCAGACGGCACCGCCGAGCGCATCGCCATGACCGTTGATGAACTTGGTGAGCGAGTGGATGACAAGGTCGACCCCGAGCGACGCCGGTCGTGTTGCAACCGGCGTCGCAAAGGTGGAATCGACCGACATCAGGATGCCGTGGCTCCTGGCCAGTGCAGACACCGCGGCGAGGTCGGTCAGGCGAACGATCGGGTTGCAGGGGCTCTCGCAATGGATCAGCCGCGTCTCCGGACGGATCGCCCGGGCGACGGCCGCAAGGTCGGACATGTCTACTGCCGTGACGGTGATGCCGTAATCCGGCAGGATGCGCCGGGCAAGTTCGGCAGCACCGGCATAGCAGACGTCGGAGACGACGAGGTGGTCGCCGGCCTTGAGAAAGGTGAAAAAAACGCCCGCGATGGCCGACAGTCCCGTCGCCGAGGCGATCGCCGCCTCGGTACCCTCGAGCGCCGCGAGCCGCGCCTCGAGCTGGCGTACCGTCGGATTGGTCCAGCGGGCGTAGAGGAAAGGCAGGTCGGTCAGGTCCTCGACGCCGTCGGCCGAAAAGGCTCCGGCGCCCGGCACCAGCGCATTGTTGACCGACATCGAGACATTGGGCGCGATCGCCCCCGTCGTTGGATCAGGCACGAGCCCGGCATGGACCGCGAGCGTCTCAGGTCGCGGCGCACCGGCCGCAGGCGTCGCGGAACCGTTCTCCCCGTTCGACATCGCAGCCCTCCCCGGCGGCCTATTGCTTCTTTTTCGCCTTGCCCTCGAACGGATTGACGGTGCCGCGGTAGGAGATGCGGATCGGCACCCCGACGAGACCGAAATCCTGGCGCAGGCCGTTGATCAGATAGCGCGTATAGCTTTCCGGCAGCGCATCGGGCCGCGAGGTCGAGATCATGAAGCCCGGCGGGCGCGACTTGATCTGCGTCATGTATTTGAGCTTGATCCGGCGCCCCGAGACGGCCGGTGGCGGATGGCTCTGGGTCTGGTATTCGAGCCAGCGGTTGAGCTTGGCGGTGGAGACCCGCTTGTTCCACACCTTGTCGGTCTCGACGACGGCCTGCATCAGCCGGTCGAGGCCATCGCCCGTCTGGCCCGAAACGGTGACGGCGCGGATGCCGCGCACCTGCGGCAGGAGCCGCTCGGTCTTCTCGCGGAGATCCGCGAGCACCGCCTGGCGGTCCTCGATCAGGTCCCACTTGTTGAAGGCCAGAACCGCCGCCCGTCCTTCCTTGACGACGAAATCGACGATGTGCAGATCCTGCTTTTCGAACGGGATCGTCGCATCGAAGACGATGATGACCGTCTCGGCGAAGCGGACCGCCCGCAGCGCGTCGGCGACGGAAAGCTTTTCCAGCTTCTCCGTCACCCGCGAGCGGCGCCGCATTCCCGCCGTGTCGAACATCTTGATGGTGCGGCCACGCCATTCCCATTCCACGGAGATGGAATCGCGCGTAATGCCGGCCTCGGGACCGGTGAGCAGGCGGTCCTCGCCGAGGAAGCGGTTGATCAGCGTCGACTTGCCGGCATTGGGACGGCCGACGACGGCGATCCGCAGCGGCTTGGTGTCGTCATAGGCAGGCTCGACATCGTCGTCTTCGGCGTCGTCTGCCGGAAGAAGGACATCCACTTCGGCCTCGGAATCTCCCGCGGCTTCCTCGCCGAAGGCACGCTCCTCCCCGATCGCCGCCACGATGGCGTCGCGCAGGTCGATCATGCCCTGGCCATGCTCGGCCGAGATCGGGCAAGGCTCGCCGAGGCCGAGCGCATAGGCATCGTAGAAGCCGGCATCCGATCCCCGCGCTTCCGACTTGTTGGCGACCAGAACCACCGGCTTGCCGCGCCGGCGCAGCATCTCGCCCAATGTCTTATCAAGGGGGGTTAGGCCGGTCTTGGCATCGACCAGAAACAGCGAAAGATCGGCTTCGTCGATCGCCGCTTCCGTCTGGGCGCGCATGCGGCCCTGTAGGGATTCCTCGTCCGCCTCCTCGAGCCCGGCCGTGTCGATAATTCGGAACCGGAGATCGATCAGTCTGGCGTCGCCCGGACGGCGGTCACGGGTCACGCCCGGCATGTCGTCGACGAGCGCGAGCTTCTTGCCGACCAGACGGTTGAAGAGCGTGGATTTGCCGACATTCGGCCGCCCGACGATGGCAACGGTAAAGGTCATGTCGCTCTCCAGGCCCGGTCCAGCCCGATCAGCCGAGCTTGCCGCTCGCCGTGATCAGGCTGAGGATCATCCGCGCCCGCGTCCGGGCACCGGCGGGGGCGTCGTTGTCGTCGGCGATCTTGGTCATCCAGTCGCGCGCCTTGGCATAGTTGCCCGCCTTGTAGGCGGCGAGCCCGAGCGTTTCGCGGGCGCTGTGGCGCACCGGCGAGGTGTCGGCGGCGAGTTCCTCGATCTGCCCGGCAATCTCGTCATAGCTCGATGCATCGACCATCAGCCAGGCCGCGCGGATCTTGGCGACGTTGCGCATCGCCTTCGGCACGTTGCCGTCCTGGCCGATCGCGAGGAAGTCTGCGATGGCAGCCTTGGCATCGCCCTTTTCCGCCTTGAGCGTCGCCAGCCGCATGCGGGCGAGAACCGGATAGGAGCCGAAGCCGTCCTTGACGAGCGCCTCGAACTGCTTTTCCGCCTCGTCCGCCTTCTTGTCGTTGGCATCCTTGATCGCAGTGAGGAACCGATCACCGGAGGCCGACGATTCCCGCGCCTCCCACCACTGGTAGAGCGACGCGCCGGCCACCCCGACGACGATAAGCACCGCGAGCCCGATGATGAACGGACGAAACCGCTTCCAGGCGGTCTGGAGCTGCTCCGAACGCAGTTCCTCATTGACCTCGCGGATGAAGGTATCGTCGTTGTTGTTCATTACCATGGTTGTATCCGTGGAGCGCCCGATCGTATCGAAAGGCGCTTCTAACCTATTTTCCAGGCAAAGTAAGGGGGTCGGACGAGAATATGGGGGCCGCGCGGGACCGGCGTCGCCGAGACGATCCGTCAGCCTGTCGCCGGAGTCGTGGCCGCCTTGTCCGCCCGCCGGCTCCAGAGCCGGATCTTCTCTTCGAGCCTCTCGGGGCTGATCGGCTTGGTGATGCAATCGTCCATGCCCGCCGTCTGGCACATCTCGCGGTCACCGTCGAGCGCGTGCGCGGTGACGCCGACGATCGGCACATGCCCGCCCTCGATTTCTTCCAGCCGCCGGATCTCCTGGGTGGCCTGCAAGCCGTTCATGACCGGCATCGAGACATCCATGAGGATGATCGACGGTCGCTGTCGCTGCCACATCTCCACGGCCTCGGCGCCATTGCCGACGATGTGGTAGCTCAGTCCGGCAGCGTCCAGGATCTGGCTGAACACGATGCGGTTGACCTCGTTGTCTTCAGCGACCAGGACCTCGATCCCAAGGGCAGCGGCTGGCTGGGGTGGCTGTGCGCCCTCGTAACGGGTGGTCGCGGCCGATCCGGAGGCCGATGCGGGCGACGGGTCCGAAGTCGGCGGGACCGGTGCGACGACAGGCCGGACGGCGAGCGTCGGCAGGTGTGCGCGCAGCGCGCCGGGCGCCACGGCGGCCCGCGGGCGCAGACCCCGGATGACTTCCACGACCGTATCCCTGAGGATTGCCGTACGGGCCGGCTTCATGAGATGCGCCTGGACCTGGAGGTCTGCGAGGTTCTCATCGGTATCGACTATGTCGACCGATGTCAGGAAGACGATGCCGACACGGTCGTTGGCCCGATCGGCGCGGATCCGCCGGGCGACTTCCGCACCTTTGAGCCCCGGCATCTGGCAGTCCAGGATGATGGCGTCGGGCGCCACGCCGTGGTCGCGGGCGGCCTCCAGTACGGCGAGGCCGCTTTCGCCGTCCGGCGCCGCGACCGCGTCGAAGCCCCAGTCGCGGACCTGCTCCAGAAGAATGGCACGGTTGACCTCGTTGTCGTCGATGACGAGGACGCGCGCGCCCTCGACATTGGCCGGCAGCGACCGCTTGCGGTTGCTCGTGGCAGCAACGGGCAGCGCGACACTGAAGGTGAAGGTCGAGCCGACCCCCTCCTGGCTCTCCACGGAGATCGATCCGCCCTGGAGCCGGGCGAGACGCTCGGAAATGGCGAGACCGAGACCCGTTCCCTCATGTCGACGCGTGGAGGAGCCATCGACCTGGGAGAACTGCTCGAAGATCGTGCCGAACTTGTCGGCGGGAATACCGATGCCTGTATCCGCGACGGACACATCCAGCTGCACTTCGCCTTTGGCACCCGGCCGGCCGGAGACCGTCGTGACGACATAGCCGTTCTCTGTGAACTTGATGGCGTTGCCGATGAGATTGGTGATGATCTGGCGGAAGCGCCCGGCATCACCGTTGACCATCGCCGGCAGATCGCCCGTGCGCCGGATGATCAGTTCGATATCCTTCTCTGCGGCGCGGGAGGCGAGCAACGTCGCCACGTCCTCGACCGCCTCCAGGGGATCGAAGGGAGCGGTCTTCAGCAGCATCTGCCCCGCGTCGAGCCGGGAGAAATCCAGAATGTCGTTGATGATGGTCAGCAGCGCATTGCCGGACTTCATCACCACCTCGACGAAGGTCTTTTGTCGGGTATCGAGCAAGGATTTGGACAGGAGCTCGGCCATGCCGAGAATGCCGTTCATCGGCGTCCGGATCTCATGGCTCATATTGGCCAGGAACTCCGACTTGGCGCGATCGGCCGCCTCGGCGCGCGCGACCAGGGTCTTCAGTTCACGCTCGCGCTGGACCACCTTGGTCTCGTCGCTGCAGATGATGACCGTCTGGCCGTTGTGCTTGGCCCGCATCTCGAGATGGATCCAGCGACCGTCCTGGAGCGGGAAATTGTAGGAGAGATCCTTGTTGGTGGCGATCGCCTCCTTGAACCGGGCCAGGCTCTCTTCGGTCCTGGCCGGGTCGAAACCCACTTGCTTGGCGAGCGAAGCCAGATAGGCGGCCTCCCATGTCTTGCCGGGCTCGAGGATCTCGGGCGGCAGGCCGAGCAAGGTGCCGAGCGTGCGGTTGGTAAGCACGATCTCGTCGCCCTCGAGAATCATCAGACCCTCGGGCATCGTGTCGGTGGCACTCAGCACCAGCCGGTAGGCGCGGTCGGCCTCGTCATGCGCCTCGATCACCTCGCGGTCGCGCTTGCGCAGTTCGGTGAGATCGAAATAGCAGAGCAGGGAACGACCGTCGGCGAGCGGCCCGCCCGAGAACAGCAGCACCTTGCCGTCCTGCAGCAAGCGCTCACGGGCATAGGACTTGCCGCTCCGGACCTCGGCCATGCGGCTTTGGTAATAGTCCTCGAACGAGGTCCCGACAGGCTGCTGTTGTGCCTCGAACGTATTCCAGAGGAGATCGTGGAAGGACCGGCCGATGACCTCGCCCTGCCATTTGTCCCGGGCCGGGCCCCAGACCTTCTCACGATAGGTCTTGTTCATGAACTGGATGTTGAGGTCCTTGTCGAGCACGATCAGGCCGACATCGATCGAGGACATGATGTCTTCGAGGTCGCGCCGGATCGATTCGGCGCGGGTATTGGCTTCCTTGAGCTGCAACTCGCGCTGGCGCAGCGCATCGATGTCGACGATCGTGCCGATCAGGGAAGGCAGGCCGCTCTCGCCGACGATCCTGTGGGTCTTGACGATCGTCGAAATGACCCGCCCGTCCGGCAGCCTCAGATCGTCCTCATACTCTGCCTCGCTGCCCTGCTGCAGCGTTTCCATATTGTGTTTCTTGTACTTGTCTCCCATGTCGCCGAACAGGGCGACTTCGTCGAGGCCCAACAGCTCATCCCGGCTGCGCCCCAGCAGCGCCGCATAGGCATCATTGGCGAAGACCAGCTTGTGCTCGTGGTCACGGACGAAGGCAGCAACGGGAAGTCGGTTCAGCAGCTCACTGTAGAGCCTGTTCTCTTCGCTTCGGATGCGCAGCTGCTCCTGCTGCTGCTTGATCGCGCTGATATCGACGCGCAAGCCGACGACCGTACCGTTCGGCAGCCGGCGGTTGACGCACTGGAGCCAGGTCCCGTCCTCGATCTGAATGACGTAGCGGACGTCCGGCAGGTGATGCAGGGCCACGCGCTCGTCGATCCAATCCTCGCGAGACATGGCCCCGATCGCAGGATCGGCAGGCCTCAGGCGCAGGCTTAAATCGTAGATCGCGCCGAGAATGTCTCGCAGGTGGAGCCCCACCCGCAACGTCCCCACTGCAGGCCGATAATGCGCTTCGAAGGTACTGTTGAAATAGATGAGACGGTCATCGGCGTCGTAGATGCAGACGCCGGCGTCGAGGCTCTCAAGCACCTCGGCGGCAAGGGCGCCGGACAGGAACTCTTCCGATCCCTGCACCAGGGCTGGTACCGGCAAAGGCGCCGGTGGGCTCGGAGCGGCACGCGGCACATCGCGCTGCGGCACTGGATTGAAAACGCAATAGACGAAGCTCTGCCCGTCGGCGAGAATGAAGCGCTCCATCTCCACCGAGAAGCGGCCGCGTCCGAACGGATCGGAATGGGCGGCTCGCTGGTCCTCGCCGAAGACGAGGCATGCCCGCTCCTTGTCCTCGATGTCGAGAAGCGCCTCGATCTCCGCATATTCGCCGCGCCCCGTGCCGATGAGATCGCCGCAGCCGAGGTCGAAGAGCCGTGCATAGGCGTCGTTCGCCGTCACATAGACCAGCTCGCTGTTCTTGATATAGGCGGGACGATCGAGACCGGCGACGCGGTCGCAGATCGTATCCAGCAATGGATCTCGGTAGTAGATCAACGCGGGGTCTCGAATCGGTCAGAGCGGAATTCGCTCACCGACAGCTAGCATCGGCGGCTTGAAGATTTCGTTAACCATGACATGCTGAAGATTGGCCGAGCCTGACCTGCCGCGGAGAGGACAGGACCTTTTCTTTATGCGTCACACTGGATCGTCAAAGTGTCGCTGTGACGGATGCGCCGGCCGGGGCAATTTGCTAATATTATGTCTATACAAATCAGCAGGCAGGCAGAGATGAGCGTCGAAGGTATCCAGGCCGTCACCATTCACGAGGAAACGGCCGGAGACGGCGGACGTCGACGCCGATCCGGCGGGCGTGGCGCCGAGCGGGTCCGCAAGTCGGCAGGCCCGTCCTATCTCGGGCTGAAGAACAGCCGGCCCCGAACCGAACTGCTCTCGGCCGACCAGATCGAGGCGATCCACAATGCGTCGCTCACCGTGCTCGAAGAGATCGGCATGGATATCATCCTTCCCGAGGCGCGCGAGCGGATGAAGGCGGCCGGCGCCCACGTGACAGCGGGCAGCGAGCGCGTGCGCTTCGACCGCGACCTGATCCTGGACATGATCGCGAGCGTGCCGAAGGGCTTCACGCTGCACGCCCGCAACCCCTTGCGCAATGTCGAGATGGGCGGCGACAACCTGGTCTTCGCCCAGGTCGCCTCCGCACCCTTCGTCTCCGACCTCGAAGGCGGACGCCGCACCGGCAACCAGAAGGATTTCCGCGATCTCGTGCGGCTCGCCCAGTCCTTCGACGTCGTCCACACGACCGGCGGCTACCCGGTCGAGCCTGTCGACGTGCACGCTTCGGTGCGCCATCTCGACTGTATTTCCGACCTCATCAAGCTGACCGACAAGCCGTTCCATGCCTATTCGCTCGGCCAGCAGCGCAACACCGACGCGATCGAGATGGCCCGCATTGGCCGCGGTATTTCGATGGAACAGCTCGAACGCGAGCCGTCGCTCTTCACCATCATCAACTCGTCATCGCCGCTCCGGCTCGACGGGCCGATGCTGCAGGGCATCATCGAAATGTCGAGCCGCAACCAGCCGGTGGTGCTCACGCCCTTCACGCTGGCCGGCGCGATGGCACCGGTGACGGTGGCAGGCGCGCTCGTGCAGCAAAATGCCGAAGCCCTCTGCGGCATCGCCTTCACCCAGATGGTGCGTCGCGGCGCCCCGGCCGTCTATGGCGGTTTCACCTCCAATGTCGACATGAAGACCGGCGCGCCGGCCTTCGGCACGCCGGAATACATGAAGGCCGTCATTGCCGGCGGCCAGCTCGCACGGCGCTACGGCTTTCCCTACCGCACCTCCAACACCAACGCCGCCAACACCGTCGACGCCCAGGCGGCCTACGAGTCGGTGTTCTCGCTCTGGGGCGTGGTCGAGGGCGGCGGCAATTTCGTCATGCACTCCGCCGGCTGGACCGAAGGCGGCCTGACAGCGTCCTTCGAAAAGTTCATTCTCGATGTCGACCTTCTGCAGATGGTCGCCGAGTTCCTCCGCCCGCTCGACGTGTCGGACGAGGCTTTGGCGCTGGACGCAATCCGCGACGTTGGCCCCGGCGGCCATTTCTTCGGCACGCCGCACACGCTCGCCCGCTACGAAAGCGCCTTCTATTCGCCGCTGATCTCGGACTGGCGCAACAACGAGACCTGGGTCGAGGCCGGCAGCCCGACCGCCTTCGAACGCGCCAACCGGATCTACAAGGAAACGCTGGCGAACTACGAACGTCCGCCGATCGATCCGGCTGTGGAAGAGGAACTCGACGCCTTCGTCGCCAAGCGCAAGCAAGAAGGCGGCGTGCCGACGGATTTCTGATCCGCGAGGCCTGGAAGACTGCCGTTGCCGTCTCGCGGGGTACTGACAGATTTTGTCAGTACTCCGCCCTATCGTCCTCGTGACGAAACGGAGGACGACGGACATGCTGAAGGGAAGCTGCCACTGCGGCGCCACGAAGTTCGAAGTGACGGAAGCGCCTGTTACCGTAACCCGCTGCACCTGCTCGATCTGTTCCAAGCGCGGTGCGCTCTGGGCCTACTATCCCGCAGCGGATTTCACGCTCACGACGCCGCGCGACACCGTCGCCACCTACCGCTGGAAGACGCGTCTGGTCGCGCACAATTTCTGCCCGACCTGCGGCTGCGGCACCTTCACCGAGACGCCGGACTGGTCGACGGGCGAAGCGAATTTCGACAATCCCCGCATCGCCATCAATGCCCGTCTGTTCGATGATTTCGATCTCGACGCGGTGCCCGTCGAGGTGATCGACGGCAAGAATCTCTGGTAGGACCCGGCCTCGCCTGGCGCCCTCGCCAGGAGGCCGAATTGCGCCAGGGTGACTTTATCGTCGTCGCCTTGACGGCATGGGCATCGGTCCGGCCGTGGGGGTATCACGGCCGGACCCCGCCTGCGCGGCAATGGCGCACTAGACGCGCTTGCGGCCCGTTAGCATCGAGCGCACCAGGTTTTCCCGGTGCTCGAGGCTTGCGAGAACGACGCCGAGGACATGAAGCGCGATGAGACCCAGCGCGACATTGACTGCCGCCTCATGCACCTCCTCGACCCATTCGACGCCCCAATAGGCGTCGGTCGTCATCATGTAGCCGGTGCCGGCGATTGCCGAGACCGTCAGCAGAAGGGCGAAGACCATCACGCCGCCGGCCGGATTGTGGCCGAGATAGCGCTTGGCGCGCATCCGGACGGTATCGCCGAGGAAAGCGAGGATCGTTCGCGGGCTGTAGAGGAAGTCCTTGAACCGGGCGTGCCGGCTGCCGACCAGTCCCCAGATCACGCGGAAGGCAATCAGCCCCATGACCGCATAGCCGGAATAGATATGCGCCTTCTTCCATTCGTCGCCGGTGAAATAGGAGAAGGCGAACAGCCCGACCAGCGACCAGTGGAAGATCCGCACGAGCGGATCCCATACCCGGACGGTGCGGGTCGCCTGTGCGGCGACCCCGATTTCGCTGTGGTCGGCGGCCGTCATCAATCTTCGCCTTCCTCGTCGCCGATGACGGCGCCGGTCTCGGGATTGAACAGCCGCTCGATCTTGGCGCCTTTGGCGTCGATACCGTAGACCTCGTAGCAGCTACCCTCGATCTTGATGCGGCGGACCTCGATGCCGTCGGCCTTCACCTTGTCGGTCAGGGCCTCCTTCGACATCCACTTGTCCTGGGGTGCGTTGCCGCAGTTCGGACTGTCCTCTGCCATGGCCTGGGAGGCAAAGCCGGCGAGGACGAGGGCGGAAGCGAGGATGATGGTCTTCATGTCAATTCTCCAGTGATCCGGACGACCCGATTGCCGACCGTTGACCGGACACTAGCCGCGCCGGGCTGACAGCGACCTGACCCGCTTTGTCAGGTTCCGGTCAGGTCTGGCCTGCTAAGACGGCGGGATGCGAAAAGCCGTGTCCACCCTCTGCCTGGCCCCTGCCCTCCTCGGCGCGACCCTTGCGATCGCGCCGGCGGCCGCGCGTGCCGACGACGATGGCGGCGACGGCAGCAATATCCGGACCCCGCGTGAGGAAGAGCAGGAGGATCACGACGCGATCCTCGACGCGGTGAGGCGCGGCGCGATCCTGCCCCTGCCGAAGCTGCGCGAGGGGGTGCTCAGTCGCTGGCCCGGCGACCTTGTCGCCGTGTCGGTCGACCGAGACGACGGCAGGATTCGCTACGAGTTCCGCATCCTCCGGTCGGATGGGCGCCTGACGGAAGTGGAAGTCGACGCTGCCGACGGTACCGTCCTCGAAGTCGAGAACGAATGATGCGCATCCTGCTGGTCGAGGACGATCCCCTCATCGCGCGAGACGTCACCACCCATCTGGAACGGGCGGGCTATGTCGTGCGCCACGAGGCCAACGGCGAAGACGCCTGGTTTGCCGGCGACAGCGAGGACTTCACCGCCGTCGTCCTCGATCTCGGCCTGCCGGGACTCGACGGTCTCACAGTGCTCAAGCGCTGGCGCGCCGCCGGTCGCGACATGCCGGTCATCGTGCTGACCGCACGCGGCAACTGGGAGGAACGCGTCGAGGGCATCGACGCCGGCGCCGACGACTACCTCGCCAAACCCTTCCGCATGCAAGAACTGCTCGCGCGCCTGCGGGCAGTGCTGCGGCGGACGTCGGGCCAGGGCAACCCGGTGCTCACGAGCGGCCCGGTCAGCGTCGATACCCGCGCCAAGACCGTCACCGTCGACGGGATGCCGGCCGACCTCACGCCGCTCGAATACCGCTGCATCGCGACCTTGATGCAGAACCGCCACCGCCCGGTATCGCAACTCGAACTCACCGAGCAGCTCTATGACGAAGACGTCGAGCGCGACAGCAACGCAGTCGAGGTGCTGATCGGCCGGCTGAGACGCAAGCTCGGCCGTGACGCGATCCTGACGCGGCGCGGCTTCGGCTACCAGATCGCCGGGGACGACGGCCCGTGATTTCGCTGCGTACCCGCTTCTTCCTGGTGTCGATGGCGAGCGTCACCGTGGCGCTGCTGCTCGCTTTGTGGTTCCTGGTGTCGCTCTTCGCCGACAGCTACGGCCGCCGCATCGACGCGGAGCTGACGAGCCATGTCAACACGCTGGCCGGCATGCTGCACTTTGCCCCCGACGGCACTCTCCTGCCACCGGCAGGCCCCGGAGACAACCGCTTCCAGCAGCCCTATAGCGGCCTCTACTGGCAGATCGAGGACGATGCGCGCAAGGCCGTGATGCGGTCGCCATCGCTCTTCGATGCCGCGCTCCCGCTGCCCGACGACCCGCATCCCGCCGGTGCGATCCACCGCTACCGGCTGGAGGGTCCCGACGGCAAGGACGTGATCGTGCAGGAAAGGGCCGTGATCGCCGGGGCACCCGGCGGGCCGCGCACCATCCGCATCGCGGTCGCCATCGACGCCGCTGTGCTCGACGATGCGCGCCGCAGCTTTACCCGCGAGACCTTGCCCTATATCGCCGGCCTCGCCCTCTTCCTTGTGCTGATGTCGATCGTCCAGCTCCGGCTCGGCCTGGCCCCGCTCGACAAGGTTGCTGCCGACCTCGACGCGATCACGGCGCGCCGGGCGGAACGGCTGCCGGGTCCCTATCCCAAGGAATTCGAAGGGTTGACGGGGCAGGTCAACCGTCTGATCGAGGCTCAGGCCGCGGCGATGGACAAGGCACGCCGCCGCGCGAGCGACCTCGCCCACGGCCTGAAGACGCCGCTCACCGTCCTCGGGAACGATGCGCTGACGCTCCGGGAGAAGGGCGAGACCGGCATCGCCGACGAACTCGACAGCCTGGCTCAGGCAATGCTCGCCCATGTCGAGCACGAGCTCGCCCGCGCCCGCATCGCCCAGAGCCCCGACCAGCGCCGCGCCGATGCCGCGCCGGCCGCGATCGCGGGCGACATCATCAGGACGTTGAAACGCACGGAACAAGGGGAAGCGCTCGACTGGACGATCGACATTCCCTCGAGCCTGATGCTGCCCATTGATCCGCATGACCTCCGGGAGCTGCTCGGCAACCTGCTCGAAAACGCCACCAAGTGGGCCGCGACCCGCGTCTCCCTATCCTGGGGGGCCGGCAATCTGGTGATCGAGGACGACGGCCCAGGCGTGGCGCCGGAGCGGCGCGGCCAGCTGACCGAGCGCGGCCTGCGTCTCGACCACCAGAAGCCGGGCTCCGGCCTGGGGCTGGCGATCGTCAAGGAGATCGTGGATGTCTACGGCCTCGGCCTCGCCATCGAGAACCGCCGGCCGCATGGATTGCGGGTCTCGGTCGGATTTCCCCGCACCTGACCCGGGCGCCCCTTTTCGCATTTGCGAATGTCGGCTTGACTTTCCCGCGCGAATAGACCACATGAGGCGCAGCTTTCCCCTCAAGGGCGCCGCGTGAGCTGCCCGAACGACACCTGGTCGTGTGAAGAGGCTGAAGCGCGGTAAAATCGGGTCCGTGAAGGATCCAGGCGTCGGAAAGCATTTCCAGAAACGATCAAGTTCCCAAATCACGCGGGGTTCTTGGGCCAGACGAACCGGCAAGGCAATGTCGCCCTGCCGGCTGAGCCGTTTGGCACCCCGAAAGGCATGTTAGAATTGACCAGCTTTGAAACGCTCGGCCTCTCGCAATATCTCATGAACACGCTCGCGGCGAACAGCTTCGAGACCCCCACCCCCATCCAGGCGCTCGCCATCCCGCACCTCCTCGAAGGTCGCGACCTCATCGGCCTCGCCCAGACCGGCACCGGCAAGACGCTCGGCTTCGGCCTCCCCATTGTCCACCGGCTGATCAAGGAAGGCGCCAAGCCCGATCCGAAGGCGGCCCGCGCCCTGATCCTCGCCCCCACCCGCGAACTGGTCAACCAGATCGCCGAGAGCCTCAAGGTCTTCACGCGCAAGTCGCCGCTCAAGATCACCACCGTCGTCGGTGGCGCCTCTCTCAACAAGCAGGCGCAGATCCTCGAAAAGGGCATCGACATCCTCGTGGCGACGCCCGGCCGCCTGCTCGACCTCTGCAACCGTCGCGCCCTGACCCTCACTGCCACGCGCTACCTCGTGCTCGACGAGGCCGACCAGATGCTGGATCTCGGCTTCATCCACGACCTGAAGAAGATCGTGCAGATGGTGCCGAAGCGGCGCCAGACCATGCTGTTCTCGGCGACAATGCCGCAGGCGATCGCGGAACTGGCCGGCAGCTATCTCACCGACCCCGTGGAAGTCTCTGTCACGCCACCCGGCAAGACCGCCGACAAGGTGGCGCAGCTGGTGCACTTCGTCGAGGGCCGGGACCACAAGACGGTGCTGCTCAAGGACGAGCTTCGCAAGGAGAAGGACGCCTTGTCGCTGGTCTTCGCCAAGACAAAGCACGGCGCCGAGAAGCTGATGAAGCATCTCGCCCATTCCGGCTTCTCGACAGCGTCGATCCATGGCAACAAGAGCCAGGGCCAGCGTGACCGTGCGCTGAAGGCGTTCCGCGACGGCGAGATCCGCATCCTGGTGGCGACCGACGTCGCCGCCCGCGGCATCGACGTTCCCGGCGTCACCCATGTCTACAACTACGATCTGCCCACGGTGCCGGAATCCTATGTGCACCGGATCGGCCGCACGGCCCGCGCCGGCCGCGAGGGCGTCGCGATCGCCTTCTGCGGTCCGGAAGATCTGAAGCTGCTCTACGATATCGAAAAGCTGATCGGTTTCCCGGTCCCGGTCGCCTCGGGCGAACGGCCGGAATGGCAGGGCAAGGGCAAGACGCCGAAGAAGGCAGGTGGCGGCGCCGGTCATCGCGGACGCAGGCCGACCGGCTTCGAGGCTAAGTCCGAGCCGAGCGAAGTCTCCGTTGCGGGTCTCCCGTCCGAGCCCGTCGTGAAGGACAGCCGGGAGGAGCGCCGCGGCGACCGTCGTCCCCGCCGTGATCGCGACGAGCGGCGAGCCCGCCCGGAATCGTCCTTCGCCGAGGTCGAGGAACTCAACGGCGGCGAATTCCGCCCGCTGCGCCCGGACCGTCAGCGCGACGCCAACCACGAGCGGTTCCCGGGCGACAGCCGGAATGCCCGCGGCGAACGCCAGCCGCGGCATGCCGAGGAGCGTCGTCCCGCCCGCACCGAGGATGGCCGTCGGCAGGATCGCGACGGTGCCCGCGCCCCGCAGCAGAGCAAACGTCCGGAACAGGACCGCGATCGCGATCGCAACCAGGCCCGTCCCGAGGCCAAATCGCAGAACCGGCACGCTCCGGCGCGGCATGCCGGCTTTGCCGACGAGCGCAACATTGCCGGTGGCGCCGGCGATCGCGCGCCGTCGGGCGAGAACCGCGACCACGGCAAGCCGAACGGCGGCAAGAAGCGCTGGCATGGCGGCAACCGGGGCGGCCAGGGTGGCAATCCGGGCGGCGAACGTCGCGCCCATGCCGGTCAGCAGTCCGGCAATCGCCGCGGCTGATCGCAGATAAGTGAATGGAAAAGGCCCGGCGGTCGCACGACCGCCGGGCCTTTTCACATTCGGAGCAAGGCGCAGGTCATCCGGTGGCCAGGTCGAACAGCAGCTTGATATTGAGCGCGGCGATAAAGACCGCGATCGCGTAGGCGATCGCCGAGAGCCAGCGCGGCGCCACCAAGTCGCCCATCTTGGCCTTGCTCGCCGTGAACATCACGAGCGGGAAGACCGCGAAGGACAGCTGCAGCGACAGCACCACCTGCGACAGGATGAGAAGCTTGCCGGTGCCGCTCTCGCCGTACCAGATCGTCACAGCCGCTGCCGGCACGATGGCGATAGCGCGCGTGATCAGCCGTCGCATCCAGGGCGGTATCCGGAACTGGATGAAGCCTTCCATGACGATCTGGCCGGCGAGCGTCGCCGTGACCGTCGAATTGATGCCGCAGGCGAGGAGCGCGATGCCGAACAGCACAGGCGCCACTGCAAAGCCGAGGATGGGCGCGAGCAGGGAATGCGCATCGCTGAGTTCGGCGACCTCGGTCCGGCCGGTCGTGTGAAAGGCAGCCGCCGCCACGATCAGGATCGAAGCGTTGATGAGCAGCGCGAACATAAGCGCCACGGTGGAGTCGATCGTGGCGAAGGTGAGGGCCTGGCGCTTTTCCGGCAGGCTCTCGCCGATCTGCCGGGTCATGACGATGCCGGAATGCAGATAGAGATTGTGCGGCATGACGGTCGCGCCGAGAATGCCGAGCGCGAGATAGAGCATGTCCGGATTCTTGAGGATCTCCGTGGTCGGCGCGAAGCCGCGTATGACATCCCCCCAGACGGGATCCGACATCGCAATCTGGATGCCGAAACAGACGGCGATGACGGCAAGCAGCGCCATCACGAAGGCTTCGATCCACCGGAAGCCGAGCTTTTGCAGATAGAGGATCAGGAAGACGTCGAGCGCCGTGATGATGACGCCGATCTCGAGCGGAATGCCGAAGAGCAGGTTGAGGCCGATGGCCGTCCCGATCACCTCGGCGATGTCTGTGGCGATGATCGCGAGTTCCGCCAGCAGCCAGAGCACGTAGGCCACAGGCTTCGGATAGGCGTCCCGGCAGGCCTGCGCAAGATCGCGCCCGGAACCGATCGCGAGCCGCGCCGTCAGCGACTGCAGGATGATGGCGATGATGTTGGATATAAGCGCGACGCTCAGCAGCGTGAAACCAAATTTGGAGCCGCCGGCAATCGAGGTCGCCCAGTTGCCGGGATCCATGTAGCCGACGGCCACCATGTAGCCGGGTCCTATGAAAGCCATGAGCCGCCGGAACGAAGAGCCGCCCTTGGCCACCCGTACCGTGTGATAGACGTCCGACAGCGAAGGCTCGCCGCGCGCTTCCCGCCAGCCGCCCCGCCATTTGACATTCGCATCCATATGGCCACCCAAAATGCTATTGAGAATTATTCTCAATATAGCGTGAGAAACCGATGTGGCAAGAGGAGCGGACGCGATCTGTCACGGGTTTGGAAACGGCTTCGGACTCCCGCGGCCGGCCAGCCTTCGGCAGATGGTCGCACAACCCTTGCAACGGAACGAATTTGGCACGATGTCTGTTTCTATGAGGCGCGTGCGCTGTTCGGGGTCCTGATGCTGGAGCTGTTCTCGGCCTATTGGCCGCATATCCTTGCCGCGGTGTCCGTGGTGACCGGCGCCTTGGCGATTGCGCACGCAGCGATGACAAAGGAAGACGTACGATCGGCCTCGGGCTGGGTGGGCGTGATCCTGCTGTCGCCGATCCTGGGCGCCTTCATCTACCTCATCGCCGGCGTGAACCGCATCCGCCACAAGGCGCTCGCGACCCGCCGCACCGCCCGTCACGCGCTCTGGCAGGAATTCTATGGCCCGGCGGTGCCACCGGAGGCGGTTGCGCAGTGCTTTTCCGCCCAGTTCATCCCGATGAAGCAGGTCGGCGACACCGTCACGCGCTTTCCCATGACAGCGGGAAATTCCATCGCGATGCTGGCGGACGGCGATGCCGCCTACGCGGCGATCTCCGACGCCATCGCGACCGCCCGCCACAGCATCATCCTGGAAACATACATCTTCGACCGCGACCGCGTCGGCCTGCGGATCGCTGACCTGCTGATCGCGGCACAGGCCCGCGGCGTCGCGGTCCGCGTGCTGATCGACTCGGTCGGCGCCCGCTATTCCGTGCCGTCCATCGTCCGCCATCTGCGCGACAATGGCGTCCGCACCTGCACCTTCAACGGCAAGGTCATCACCGGCCTTCGCCTGCCCTATGCCAATCTCCGGACCCACCGCAAGATCATCGTGATCGACAACGAGATCGCCTTTGCCGGCGGCATGAACATCCGGGAAGCCTTCTCGCGGGAACTGCATGGCGACGCGCATGCCCGCGACACGCATTTTCGCATCACCGGCCCCATCGTCGCCGACCTGTTCTCGGTCGCGGCGGAGGACTGGCACTTTGCCTCGGGGGAAAAGGTGGCGGCGACGCTCCACCCGCCCCTGGTCGTGGCCCCGACACAGCCGGTCTTTGCCCGCGTCGTCTCGTCGGGCCCCGACGGCAGCCTGGAGACGAACCACAAGATGCTGACCGGCGCCTTTTCCGTCGCCCAGCGCCACATCCGCATCATGTCGCCCTATTTCCTGCCGGACCGCGAGCTGATCAGCGCGCTCGTCACCGCCGCACGGCGAGGCGTGGAGATCGACATCCTCGTTCCCTCCGAGAACAATCTGACCCTGGTCGACCGGGCGATGACCGCGCAATTCGACCAGGTCATCAAGCACGGATGCCGGATCTGGCGCGTCAATGGCCCCTTCGACCACTCCAAGCTGCTGACGATCGACGGCGAGTGGTCCTATGTCGGTTCGTCCAATCTCGACCCGCGGTCTCTGCGGCTGAACTTCGAGGT